>Ga0114957_1001883_pt1 | contig 21374 bp, 7 predicted proteins | sample BantaG_FD_87175 | JGI IMG/M metagenome (GOLD analysis project Ga0114957, IMG submission 87175) | Marine algal microbial communities from Bantry Bay, Ireland - BantryBay_4 metaG | ecosystem: Host-associated > Algae > Red algae > Unclassified | place: Bantry Bay, Ireland | collected 2014-11-21 | reverse complement strand
TGGATTCCTCCCCAAATTCGAGAAAGACTACATTGATCGGAAGCATCTCGATAGGTGGCCCATTGTAAGATCACATCAGTACTTGGTCCATCTTCAAAAACTAAAAACTGATTTTGCTTAGCCTCAAAAACGCCCATTCCTCCTGAAAAAAAAGGATCACCAGTAAGGTAAGTTAAAATCTCAGCAGCAGTTCGAGAGTAGGTCGAATGACCAGATACGTAACCTGCAAAAGGAGGCGTCACAAAAGAAGGTCTCTGGTAAGGCCACCAATCACTTGCCAAGATCCAATCTACTCCTGCGTAATTATTCGTTGGGTTGATAATAAAATCAGGGCCTTTCCATGACTTGATTTTTATCATTCCTAAGTTCCATGTTTCTGGAAAATCTGGATCGTTGGCTGCTACTATTTCTACAAAACCTTCCTTTAGAGGAATCCCTTCAATATTATAATTTGGAAGATTAGGATCCGAGCATTGACCAATATTTGCCATATACCTTATTGCCGAAATGGGACGGATGTAATCATAATATCCTTTGACACTCCAAGCGGCAATAGCAGCATCATGCATGGCTCCTCCCAACATAAAATAGGCCTTCACATCATATTCCAAATCTGGAATTTCTTCGCCTACCCCATTATACTTTCGAGTGAATTCAGGTTGATCCATGACATAATTAAATATGGAAAACCAATGCCCTGGAGGTGTTTCTGAATCGGGCCCATCTGCCCAAAATTCCGCTAACACTCTGGAGTAATCTCCTCTTGCTACTAGTTGCGGTTCGTAAGATTGTCCAGTAGTTGGATTGATAGTATGACCTAAACTCCAATCTCCGCCATCTTCATCATAAAAAGATTGATACTCTTGAAAAGTCGTAGGAAACGAACTAACATTTCCAATACTTGCTGGAGAAATATCAATGGTGTAAGGAATATTAGGATCAAGGTGTGATGCCCATTTTGCCACCAAAGAAAATCCCCATTGATACTCTTCTGTTCGATCACTATTTAATAACGGTGGATCACCTGGATCAAGGTAAACTTGATAGGTTTGTCCATCTCTATTTTTTTGAATTTTGTCATCCTCTTCTAAACTAAATGGTTCTACTTCTCCCCATTCTGGACTTAGAAATTGTGGAATGGCTTGAGGTAATGGATTACCTGATTGATCTACAAATTGACTAAAAAATAAGGGCTGCCAACGGTTGGGGTTAATACCTTCTATTTGGAAATTAAATCTAGGATCGAGCGGGGGATTAACTGTTTCGTAAAAAATATTTTCATAATCATTTTGTTCATTGGCTCCATCCTTTGCTCCGTATTTGATAATTTCTGCAGCAATAAAATTACCAAGACTAGCAGGGTTACCATCTTTGTAATCAAAATCGGAATAGTCAGGATCATATCCTTTTCCTCGCATAAATGCATTGATATCAAATACTATATTATTGAATTGAGGTGCATTTTTATACCGATGTAATATGATTCGATAAACTGCATAACTGATGGTTTTATCTAAATCTTTATTTGCTTTTAGTAATTCCAAATCATTGAAATCAAAAAGTGATTTAAAATTTTTTCTTTCTTTTCCAATCAGATAACTTTCCGCAGTTTCATCAAAAATGGCCCAACTATCATACATGGCAATTGAGGTATGAAAAAGATTTCGTGCATGAATGGTAGGACGTGCAAAATCATTTCGAACTGCTTCAAGAATCAATTCATTCCATTCTCTTGCGATGGTATGGTCTTGTGCTTGTATGGTCGTTCCCATCAAACAGCAATACACTACTATTAAGTTTTTTGCAAAATAGTAAACTCGGGTTTTTATATTTTTCATAAAACGGGTTCTATTGTTTTGAAAATAAAGATATGATCTTTATTTGGTTTAGACGGAAGGAAGATGGGAAGAGGTTTGTTATGGAAGAAATTTTAAATTTTTATTAACTGTTACACAATAGTTTGGTACAACAACTTCAAAAAAATACCCGAAAGAAAAATTTTCTTTCGGGCTATATTAAAAGCTCCAGTAAATATGAAATATACTTGTTGAATTTTCGTCTTGCACTTTTTAGAATTCACAAAGGCGTAATGGGTCAACAATGCGCTTACAGCATTTTGATTTCCAAAATTAAAAAAAACAAAATTGGTATTATTGGAAGTTAAAGCTCATGTTTTCCCAAAAAGGTTTTCATAGCTTGCCTTTGTAAATGTATTACTAACCTATTTAAAAAAAGTAGGAATCCAAAGGAACGGTGCTAGAGCTTTTTTTGAAAAATTTGAGCAAAAATGAAGAGGTGATTAAGAGGTATTTCATGTTGCCGTTGTTTTGTTATTTACGAATAGGTTTGCTTCTAAAACGGCAATGACTATTTTATTTTATACGTTAAGAAAATTTTAACATTTGGAACACAAAAGGAACAAAAGAATTACAAAAGGTTTTTTCACACGATTTTGTGATTCACAATACTATGAGAAAAAAACTTTTGTCCATCTTTTGTACCTTTTGTGTTTAAGAGTTTCCCATCCGATCCCACGGCCCTGTAATGGCCAAGGTCATACCTGCATGTTGAATGTTGACAAAAAATGTTTTTCCAGAAGGAGAAAAAACGCCTCCTGCAAATTCAGAAGGAGTTCCAACATTTTCAGCCACCTTATACATTTCACCTTGTGGAGTGACTCCTACAATATTAGGACGAGCACGATCTTCACACATAATAATATCACCCCAAGGTGCGACAGTCAGGTTATCGCAATATTGTAATAATTCTTTATCATTTGGTTCTAAAAATAATTCAAGTGTAGCAGGTTGTTCTTTCGCTCTAGCAGTTCCTTCATAAGGACTTGGAACATATCGGAATACTTGTCCATATTTTTTTTGTCCACCACTCGTACACGCGAAATAAACTTCTCCATTTCCAAACCACATCCCCTCTCCTCTTGCAAAAATAGCGGCACCTTTTCTTTGAGCTTGATATCGAAGTTCATCAACTTTAGGATTTACATTTTCCAAATCAACCCACTCTACCTCCAATCTTTTTTTAGTGGGCATGGCTATATTTTTCCAATTACGTGTGTCTATTGTTTTTTGATCTTTAACAACAAGGGACTGAAGTTTTCCGCCTGCTTTAAGATTTCCTTTTTCATTAGGTAAAAACCGATAAATAGAACTATCGTTTCGATCTTCTGTTTGGTAAACAATATTTGTAACAGGGTCTACACATACCGCCTCATGATTAAATCTCCCCATCGCTTTTAATGGAATAGCGTCAACTATTGAGGGAGTCAATGTGGCAGGAACTTCAAAATTAAAGCCGTGTTCTTTTTTTAAATTTTTACTAACATTAACAAAAGTTTCTTCGCAAGTAATCCATGATCCCCAAGGCGTTTTTCCTCCTGCACAATTTCTAATCGTTCCAACTAAGCTCAACCAAGAAGACTCCAATTTTCCTGTATTTTCATCGTACACCAATGTAGTCGTTCCTCCTTTACAACGGACTGCTGCACTTCCCATATCATAAACTTTATGCTTAGGAACATGTGATAATAATTCATTTTGCTCGCCAAATGGTCCAAAGTCCTTTGATATTAATTCATGGTTTCTCACTATAATTGTTTTCCCATTTCCAGCATCAAACGTAGCCATCCCATCAGGAAGACCAGGTGTAAAAAAACCATCTGTCATTACATCGCCTACTTGTGAAATAATTTGGTAAGTAAATCCTTCTGGTAATCTTAACATTCCTTTTGGATCAGTTAGCATAGGCCCATAAGGAAGGTTCACCTTTTTCATTACAGCGGTGGATGATTCTTCACAACCTTTCCATAAGAAAGATTGTAAACCAGTAAAACCTAAACTAATTGCAGCTGAATTTTTAAGAAATGTTCGTCGGGATGAAGCGCGTCTTGACATATTATGTTTTTGTTTATGAATGCAAAAATGATGTGTTTATTAAATCTAACTATTCATTTTTATAAAAATACGAGAAAGGATTGAAAACTCCTACAAGTTGATGGAATTTTGACAAAACGATGTTTTCAAGAGTGGATTAGTGGATTAGTGGATTAGTGGATTAGTGGATTAGTGGATTAGTGAATTAGTTAAAATAGTTTATTAGTACTCTACCCGACGGTATTGAAAAATGATAAATACTGATGATTTTTAGCCACGAATTTTCACAAATTGCACGAATTTTTTGACTATATTTTTTTGAGTAATCTGCACTAATAAAATTTGACTAGTCAAATTTATTTAAATTTTCACGAAACCATAAAATTTGCTATGTGCTTAAATTTAACTATGTAGATTCGTGAAAATTCGGATATTTCGACTTGTCGAAATTTTTTCGTGAAAATAATTAGCTATTGTTTTTCGTGTAATTTGTGAAAATTCGTGGCTAAAAAATCATCAGTATTTTGTATCGCTAAAAACCATCGGGTAGAGTAGTTTATTAGGTAATACATTAATCGAAATTTTAGTATCCCCTCAAAATCTAGTTGGAAGGAGATACTAATAATGAATAAATATTTAAAGCTAGGGCAAACGTGCCAAAGCTAAACGCATGTATTTGTGGGTATAGGAGTATATGTATTAATGTTATCGAATACTTCTGATTGAATTTTTTAGATGATTTATCATTTTTAGCTAAACTTCATATACACGTATACACCTATACACATAGCGGATTTGCTTTGACGCGTTTGCACTAATTTAAAGCAGAATACTTTTTTTTCTTCGAAAAATACTTTATTTTCGGTAGCGAATTAAAAACAATTCACACTACATAGTAATGAAAATACGACCAAAGAAAACAAACAACCGAGGGATGGGTTTCTCCTCTCAAGAAAATACTCCTTCTAATCAAGGAATCAATTATCTTTTATCCATTGCGATTGATAAATACCAAAACTTTCCTATTCTCCATAATTGTGTCAAAGATGCTACTGATATCGTCAGCACCTTAGTCAGCCGATATCAGTTTGAAGAAGAGCATGTTTACACCTTATATAATGAAGAAGCAACTACTGATCAAATTTTTAAAAAATTTGAAGTGCTCGCACAAAAGATTCGTCCCATTGATAATCTGATTATTTATTTTGCTGGGCATGGAAAATTTAAACAAGTCTTTAACGAAGGATATTGGATTCCCGTAAATGCAAAGAGTAATCGGACTAGCCACTTTATTCCCAATAGTGAAATCAAAACCATGTTGAGTGCCATTAATACAAAACATACTTTTTTGATTGTAGATTCTTGTTTTTCGGGATCTCTATTTGCAAGAGGAGGAACTAGAAATATTGCTGAGCGAGTTGAACGATATCCTTCCCGCTGGGGACTTACTTCTGGTAGATCGGAAATTGTATCGGATGGAGAACCAGGTGTAAATAGTCCGTTTGCCTCAAGTATTCTATACTTGCTTAAAAATAATAGAAAGCAATTAGGCGTACAAGAACTATGCGCTTATGTTATCGAATCCGTAATTTCAACTGCTATTCAAACACCAATTGGCGAACCTTTGATTGTCCCTGGTCACAAAGGTGGACAGTTTGTTTTTAGATTAAAAGAAATTTTTGCAACAGCGAATAACAATACTCATACAACTACTGACGAACCCGACATTATCATTAATTCTCTAGCTACTAGCGGAGCAACTTATGAACATAGTTCTCCCCCCAATCAAAATATCACTTTACCCAAATGGGTTACGTGGGCAGTCCCATTAGCTATCATTGGTGTTTATTTAATTACTTTTTTAATTCCAGCAAATAATGATACTCCCTACTTAGAAGAAGATGGAACTGTGGTTTTACAACTAGAGGAAGTAGACTCAACAGATGAAAACTTAAAGCATTTAGAAGAAAAGATAAATATTGAAACCGACAAAACTATTTCAGAAAATAACAATACACCTACAAAAACAACAGAAATAAAGCCTAAGCAAATTCAAAAAACACAATCGACTCCTATACAAGAAAAAGTTAAACCTAAAACAAACTACCAACCTAAGGAACCTGTTGAAAATAATATTGTTAAAAATACACCTCCTCCTGTTGTAAAAAAAGAGCCTGTAGTCACTCCACCTCCTGTCGAATCCAAAATACCTGCACCTATTTTGAATTTAAAAAATAATATGGTTCGAGTAAAAAGAGGAAAATTTGTCATGGGTTCAGAACATGAAAAAGATGCGCCATTACATGTGGTTCAAGTTTCTCGTGGATATTATATTGGAAAAACAGAGGTCACTCAAGAACTTTGGAAATCGGTTATGAACAACAATCCAAGTTTCAATAAAGGTTGTGACCAATGTCCTGTTGAAAATATTAGTTTTTACGAAGTACAAGATTTTATGGAAAAATTAAATAAAATAACGGGACAAAGATTTCGATTACCTTCTGAAGCGGAGTGGGAATATGCAGCTATCGCAGGTAAACTTAATGACTTATATTATCAAGAGTCAGCTAACGTAAATCGGTTAGCTTATTTTAGAGGCAATGCTCAATCTACAAAACCTGTTGGTAAAAAAACATCTAACAAGCTCGGTGTTCATGATATGCTAGGTAATGTTTCAGAATGGTGCTTGGATTGGTATGCAGAAGATTTTTATAAAGACAATGATCGAAACCCATTAAATAAGAACCGAGGAGTTGCAGCTAGTAAAATAATTCGAGGGGGTTCATTTATGAGTAGTGAAGAAAAATGTAATGTATATAACAGAGCTGCGATGGCTCCCAATCAAAGAAAAAATTTTATAGGTTTTCGTTTGGTGAGAGATTAGTACTGTGTAAAACAAAATTAACCACTCTCTTCTCAGAACATACCGTTTTCTTAGCCATCGTAAAAAAAAAATATTTTTCTTTTTTTATAGATAAAAAAATGCATATATTGTCACTCATTAAAGAAACGCTCCCTTTAAAAACAACCTACAATATCACACGGGATTTTACAAAACAAATTTTTAACCATGAATTTTAAGTATCCCGTAACACCGTACCCCTTTCCCCTTATTATCTATCTACATTCAAAACATTTAGCGACAAAATCGGACTCAATTTTTGATGTTCCAATTGTTCTTTATTCCTCTTTCTCACGAAATAAATAATTACATCGCAAATTTTATTTGCAAACCTAATTTAACTTTTCAATTGAATGTAAATTATTCGATTGGATAATTAAGTCTATCTCATAATAGTCTAACATTAAGTTACACTATTGCTTAGTAGTTATTTATCACTAGAAATTTTCATACACCGTTATAAGTCTCAACTGTTCTGTACAAGTAGTAATGTATTTGTATTGTTATACTATTGCCATACTTACTGTCGATAGCACAATCCTCAACATTATAACTGTCTAATATTCAGTCATTTACATAAAATGTAACATAGGCTAACTAGATGTTAATGTCTTGTTACAAAATATTTTATTTTTTAAAACCGATTATTTAAATATCCTAAAAACAGTACAGTCATGAACCCAAGTTTATTAAACCGATTTTTAAAATCATTTTTGATTTTATTTTTATTGATGTCAGGACTCAACAACTCATTCACGCAAGGCCCCGGCTATACCGCCAATGACCAAGTTACTCCTTATGATGGCCCATTTCATTATGGAACCAACATGGGATATTACCCAGGTTATACGGATGGTCAAGTTGGTGATTTGGCAGCAGGAAACCCTAATCTAAATATTCCAGGCATTGGAGCCACTACACTTCGACCTGGTTTATTTGAACATTACTTAGATCAATTTGGCTACGAGGTAAACATTCCTTGGTTCCAACATTTCGAAAGTTTAGGTCTAAAGGATCACACTATGTTTGTTGGTTATCCTTCGGCGAATCATCAAGATCCAAACTTTCATTGTGCAGGAACTCAATCCACCGTATTTGATGGTATGTATCTCCCAATTTGGGATGGTGGAGCTAATGGAACTCCTGTCAATGATGATAACTATTATGCCCTTTTTCTTTACAAAATGGTTACGCTCTACAAACCTTATATCAAATTTTGGGAAATTTGGAATGAACCAGATTTAGATTTTTCCCCAAATGGAATGGGATGGAGATTTCCAGGAGACCCTGAAGGAAGCTGGTGGGATGATAATCCAGATCCTTGTCATATTCAATTAGCCGCTCCTATTTTTTATTATAACCGTTTACTTAGAATCAGTTATGAAGTCATCAAAAGTATTGATCCAGATGCTTATGTAACAGTTGGAGGATTAGGTTTCCCTAGTTTTCTAGATGCCATTATGAGAAATACAGACAACCCAGTTGATGGAAGTGTGACGGCAGAATATCCTTTGAAAGGAGGCGCGTATTTTGATGTGTTGAGTTTTCACTCTTATCCACATATTAATGGTAGTCTATTAATTTGGGATCCTATCAACGGCGTAACAGGTTATCAAAGACATTCCGATGCAGCCATAAAAGGAATTACTGAAGACTTAAATGATTTCAAAGTAGTCATGAATCAATATGGTTACAATGGAAATACCTTCCCTGAAAAAGAAGTTATCATGACGGAATCAAGTATTCCTAGAAAAAAGTTTGGAGATTATATTGGTTCGGAAGAAGCCGCTTTAAACTATGCCATTAAACTTCCAATTGAACTACAAAAAGAAGGCGTACTTCATTTTCATTATTATGATTTAGGGGAAAAAGAAGATTTTGATAATGCTATTTATCCTTTTCAAGTCACAGGTTTTTATGAAAAATTAGTAGGTACTCCTGTAAGCGATATCCAAAGAACGAATCAAGGTCTTGCTTATAAAACAGTATCCAATTTACTCTTTGAAAAAACTTATGATCCTGTTGCTACGGCTGCACTTAATCTGCCTGCTACAATAGATGGAGGTGCTTTCAAAGATAGTAATGGGGAATACACATATGCACTTTGGGCAGTTTGCCAAACTGATGATTCCGAAGTAAGTTCAGCTACTTATAGTTTTCCGGCTGGAACCTTTCAAAGTAATATTAGTGTAAAGGCTTGGGACTTTTCAGTTACGGGTCAGGAATCAATCACCTCTTCTCAAAATGTTGCATTGGGTGGTTCACCTTTATTTATTGCAGCATCAAATGTGCCCCTAAGCGTTAATTGTCCTGTTGACATTAATCATAATGTTGCCGCTAATCAAAACGGAGATGTAATTTCTTGGAATCCTCCTACAGGAAGTACGAATTGCAACGCTGGTTCTAATTTAAATATTACTCAAACAGGAGGGCCATCCAATGGTAGTTTTTTGCCCGTCGGAACATCTACAATTACATATGAAATTTCTGACAACTGTGGAAATATAGAAACTTGTAGTTTTAATGTTATCATTACTCAAAATCCTCCAATCGGAATTACTTGCGCCAACGGACAACACGAACTAACCATAAATGTTATTGGAAATGGTTCCGTAAATATTGAATATGTTTCCCCTGCTGGAAATTCAGAAACTTGTTCTACAGGAACTTGTGTTTATTGTGTGAATAGTGGTACGCTTCTTAAGTTAGTAGGACTACCTAATCAAGGAGAAACTTTCCTTGGTTGGACAAGTGGTGGATGTAATGGTACCAACGATTGTTGGAAAAGTATAAATTGGGAAACTGAAATCACCGCTAATTTTACAACGATTGGAGGTACAGGTATAGAACTCACCACTACTCCTTCTGATGTCTCTTGTAATGGTAATTCTGATGGATCTATTGCGCTTAATGTAACTGGTGGCTCAGGAAGTTACTCGTACAGTTGGAGTTCAGGACAAACCACTCCTAATCTTACTAATGTTGCGGCAGGAAGTTATGTTGTTACTGTAACTGACTCCAATGGAGAAAGCGAAGTAGCTTCTGCTACGATTAATGAACCTCTAGCATTAGTAGGATTTATTTCAAGTTCCTCAGATATTTCTTGTAGTGGAATGAATGATGGAAGTGCAACTGCAGATGCTAACGGTGGAGAAGGAAATTATCAATACGCTTGGTCAAACAATAGTACCTCGTCTTCTATTAATAATTTATCTCCTGGTGATTACACCGTAACTATTAGTGATAGCAATGGTTGTACAGCAACGGCAACTACAACAATTTTAAACTCAACGGCTACAACTCCTGTTTCAGATTTTTCTAAAACAATCAATATGTTGGATGTTAGTTTTACAGATATTTCATCTGGAAATCCGACGAGTTGGTTGTGGGAATTTGGAGATGGAACAACAAGTACCAATAGTAATGCGACTCATACTTATGCATCTGCTGGCACTTATTTAGCATGTCTTATGGTATCTAATGATTGTGGAGAAAACATCTCTTGCCAAAATATTTCAGTTGGTCAAACCAATAATTTAGATATTATTTTAGAATCAGTAGTTGGTAATCCTGGAACAATAGTACAAGTCCCTATTCGGATAAATAATTTTGAAAATGTAGTTTCATTTCAACATTCATTTATTATTCCAGATACTTCAAAAGCTGTTTTTGTTGGAACCAGTAATTTGTTGACCGCTCAATTAGGGAATGGTACTTCCATTTCATTTGATGAGCAAACGGTCAATACTGTTTGGTTAACTACGAATGGTATCCCCACTTCACTTATTGATGGAACAGCATTATACTATCTTGATATATTGATTAAAGGTGGTCCAAATGATTGTGTAGATGTATTGTTAAATGAACAAAACTTCCCTACAGAATTTGTAGTAATTGAAGGTGGAAATGTGGTACAAGTAGGATTTAATATTACGGATGGTGAGGTATGCGCATCCCCAGGTGTAGTTGTTACTGGACATATCGCAACCGAAGCCGGATTAGATATTTTAGATGTGGAAGTGGTAGATACTTTTACTTTTATCACCTATACAGATTTTAATGGAGATTATGAATTTCCACCTGCTAATTCAGGGAGTTCATTCTACCTTAAACCTCAAAAAGATACCAACTATGTTAACGGAGTCACCTCTTTTGACTTAGCAATCATTCAGCAGCACATTCTTGGAAATGTTTTGTTAGACTCTCCTTACAAAATTATTGCTGCTGATATTGATCATGATAATATTGTAACTTCTTTTGATTTATCATTAGCTCAACAGGTTATTATCAATATGGTTGATACTTTTCCAAATAATGAATCATGGCGTTTTGTACCTACTGATTATGTATTCCCTGATCCTACTAATCCTTTTTCATCAGTATTTCCAGAGCATATTGAATTGACTAATTTGAGCACCTCTCCTACTTCTCAAGACTTTATAGCAATCAAGGTTGGTGATGTCAATCAAACCGCATTGCCTGATGCACTTGATGGAGGAAGTAATGCTTTAACAAGAGAATCTGAAACTCAGTTAAACTTCTTAATTCAAGAAGATAAGACGTCCTCTAACGAATACTATGTGGACTTTTTAGCTAAAGATTTTGAGAATATGAGTGCGTTCCAGTTCGAATTGTTATTCAATCCTAAATCGGTAGAATTTGACCGAGTAGAACAAACTGGACTCGATGTTAATTACGGAAATAAATTGTTACAAGAAGGTATCTTATCTTTTATCTGGTTTGACAAACAAGGTTTAGGACAAAACCTAAAAGATAACAATAGTTTATTCAGAATATATTTTAAACCAAAAAATATCCTATCACCAAATGCAATGGATTTATCCATTGTGAACACAATCACTCCTCCTGTTGCTTACGATTTCTATGGAAATCCAAGCACGATTAATTTTTCGTTTTTATCAAAACAAGAATCAATCAAATCGGAGGTAAATGCTTCAATTATAGTACTTCAAAACGAACCCAACCCCTTTTCTCTAATTTCTAAAATTAAATTTAAAATGGTTATTGAAGATTTAGTACAGGTCAGCGTTACTGACCAACATGGTGGTAGCATATTCGCTACACAAGAAGTATTCCCTGCTGGAAATCATCAAATTGATTTAAAGGCAAGCGACTTTCCAAGTTCGGGAATATATTACTATACATTTACCACATCTACGGATAGGGTGGTAAGGAAGATGGTGGTACTCCAATAGAATTTATTACAGATTCATAGTACATGGGTGGAAAAGATTATTCTTTTCTGCCCTTTTTTATTTTCAGTAGTTAGCTGAACAGACATAGTAACTTGAAGCATAATTTTAAATTTAACCATTTTAACCAAACTCAAATAATTCTGTCAGATTTTCATGTGAATCTCAATTTTAAAAATATGGGATGACTCATCTTTTAATCATTTTCTTGATAAAAAAAAGCCGCAACTTCATGTTTTGAAGTGCGACTAATTTTGTAGAGAAATTATTTCATATTTACTAGTGTAATTGGAGTTACAGAAAATATGTAAAAACCTTTTGAATTATTATACTCTCATTTATCTAAGTAAAAATCTTTGCTAGTAAAGAAATAATTTAGGAGTTTCATACGTGTAATGTAACTCCAATTAACATTCCTATACATTAATATTATAAAAGCGTGTGTTAGAAAATATTGGTATAGAAACAAAGTTCTTATTTCATTTGGTAAAAATAGGACAGTAAAAAATGAATTATACTGTCCTAAGTAAACTCTCTCTATCAAATTTTAAAAAACTAAAAGGCATGACACCATTTATTAATATGATTACTGTAAACATGGTGCCAAAAATATAACTAGCTGAAAACCAGATAATTAAGATATTTTTCATTAATTAATATTCCCATTCTGGGAATAACTAACCAAATTGGGAATACTTCAAATCTTTAGGAACTCCAAAGTATGTTATCTTAAAATGCTTTTTCAAAACTCATTTTAAGCGCCCTCCAATTAGTCTTAAATTTTTTCTAATTTTGACAACAAAGAAATTAAATCGACCAAAGAAAATTATCTAAAACTAGATCCTACAATTTTTCAATCAAAACAAATATGCTAAAGCAAGAATCCAATATTGCTGATTTAATAGAAAAAAATTCTAAGAAATTTAAACTCAACATTCCCGATTACTTGCAGAGAGGATTTGAGATTTGTAACCAATATGCAGTTGGCTTTATCATATATTTTTTCATTTTTATGATGGTTACTTCTATCATAGGTAGAGTTCAATATTTTGGAGATATCATCAATAGGATAGCGATCACTCCTCTTTTAATGGTTGGTGCTTTTATGGTTGCTCATGATATTAGTAAAAAACAAACTTATGATTTTGATCATTTTTGGGGAGGCTTTCGTCATTTGTCGCCTTTATTAATGATGTCCATTATTCAGGGCTGTATCTTTTTATTATTCCTCTCTCCTATTTTTTTATCAGGTGATATTTTTCAATACTTAGATTGGTTTGAAGAGTGGAAAAAATACCCCTTGGAAATGAATAGTTTTCCTGGTTATCAACCTTGGTATGCCCTTCTTTTTATTCCTATTTTATACTTATCTATTTCTTGGATGTATGCTCCTTTTTTTATAGTATTTAGTAATTTAAAAGCTTGGGAAGCATTAGAAACTAGTAGAATATTAGTTGCTCAACAATGGGGGCAATTTGCAGTATTTTACTTTTTGGTACAAATCATTTCCCTTTCTGGAATTCTTTTTTTTGGGATTGGAATTCTGTATTCTTTACCTATTGGAGCCTGTATTCTTTACGCTTCTTTTGAAGGTATCCTCAATGCTTATTATAAAGATGAAAGTGATGAAGTGGATTTAATGGAACATTTAAAAGATGCTTTTAGATAGTCCTCCTCATGGCATAGAAATTGTCCGTTTAGAAACATGATTTCTTTATGGCAAAAAATTTCAAAAATTGGCATAACTAACAATCTTAATCTAGCCCAACAAAATAAAATTATTCTTCTCAACCGTATTGTTGCTATTTTTTCTATAGCAATCTGGGCCAGGCTGATATTTGATGTTATTGATCAAGATTGGGTGGGAGCAATGATTATTATTACAATGGGAACATTGTTTAGCTCTACTTTTGTACTCACCTATTTTCAAAAATTTAAAACTGCACCCAGTTATTTTATCTCTATATTTCTTTTGGTAATTACAATAGTCAATATGCTTGTAGGAAAAGGATTGGGGGCTGAATTCAGTTATTTTTCCATAATAGTAATGTCTATTATTTTTTTCGATAACCAATCTTCAAAAATATTTTTCGTAGGCTTGACTATAACTGCTTATGTCTTGAGTCAAATCTTTTTTCACTTTTTTGAATCTCCTTTAAGTTTTATCCTAAACAGTCATTCTTATCATTTTATGTTTTTTGCTAACCTTATTTGTACGGTGTTATCTGCAAATACATTTGTAAAAGAAAACAAGAAATTTAGCCAACAGACCATCGAGTTATTAGAATCTGCTAAAGAGCAAAATATCATTCTTGAACAAACACAAGCAAAATTAGAAAAGCAAAATAAGAAGTTAGAATCAGCAAATAAGGAGCTAGAGAAATTCGCATACATTGCATCTCATGATTTAAAAACCCCACTTCGAAACATCAATAGTTTTTTAGATTTAATTGCTCGAAAGGTTAAAAAAGAAAATAATGAAGAGTTATTGGAGTATATCGGTTATGCTTCTAATAGTGCTAAACAAATGCATTATTTAATTCAAGACATTCTAGAATATTCTCGATTAAATGGAGAAAATTTTTCATTCGGAGAAATTGATCTTAATCATCTTTTACCTAAAGTTTTAAAAAATATTCAAGGTTATATATCAGAAAAAAAAGCAATAGTAAATTTCGAAATTTTACCAACCCTGCATGGACATGAATCGCAACTCATTTTGCTTTTTCAAAATTTTATAGAAAATGCAATTAAGTATAATGACAATGAACAACCTATCATCAATATAATTTGTCAAGAAAAGGAAGCAGCTTTTGTGATTAAAATAGAGGATAATGGTATTGGAATTAGTGAAGAATATTTTGACCGTATTTTTGAAATGTTTACTCGTTTACATAATCAAGAAGAATTTCAAGGTTCAGGTATTGGGCTTGCAATTTGTCAAAAAATCGCTGAATATCATGGAGGAACCATTTCATTAGAATCTACTTTAGATCAAGGGTCTACTTTTATTATTACTTTTCCAAAATCCTGTGAACTTCCTTCATTTAAAATAGATCACGCTAAAGAAATGGCTTTTGAATTGAATTGAATTGAATTGAATTGAAATTATTAGAAAAGAGACAGAATTGAAAAAAGAAAAGGCAGATTGGAACTTCCAATCTGCCTTTTTTTATTTTATAATAAAAAAAATATTATCGTCTTAAAGCCACATCTCCTTTTAGCGTTTCTCTACGACCATCAAGATATTCAATATCAACATAGTAGATAAATACTGAAGGGTTCATTTCTTTTCCGTCAAATTTTCCATCCCAACCATTAAGGTTAGTTTGAACTTGAGGATCAAAATCTGTTCTTGCATAAACTTCTTCTCCCCATCTGTTAAATACTCTAAACTCATGAACTTTAAATGCTTCTTGTCCTGCAAATATCCAGAAACGATCATTAGTTCCATCTCCATTAGGCGTAAATACGTTTGGAATAAATACCTCTCTTTCCTTTTCAACAAAGATGGTAATTAGATCTGTTGCGGTACATCCATTTCCATCTATTATGGTTACTCCATACTGACCACTATTAACTGGCCCAAGACTATCCAATACAGGAGTAAAGCAATCTTGTAAATGGCAATTTGTCCAAATAATGGTATCATAAGCACCTACTATCTGAGGAGCTAAATCAATAGTATCTCCTAAATTTATAAACATATCGCCACCTAAATCCACTTGCAATTCTCCTGGTTCATCAATGGTAATATTCACTTCTGACTCACAGCCATTAACATCTTGTACCACAATATTGTATTCTCCAGCACTTAGGAAACTGTATTGATTTACAGGTGTAAAAGCATCCCCATCAATCGAGAACAAATAAGGTGCTTGTCCTCCATTTACATTATCTAACAATATACTTGCATTATTTTCTCCAAAACAATTTGGAAGCGTTACATCAAAATCATCTATCACGGGAACATCAGTATTTGCTATAACATCTATTACTGCTTCATTTGAACATCCATTTGCATTATTAGTTACTACTAAGGTGTATTCTCCAGGTGCAGAAATAGTTGGTGAGAAAGTATTATTTCCCCCCACAATAGTACCAGAAGAGGTTGTCCATGTATAAGTAATACTTCCGCCAGTAGCTGAACCTGAACCATCTAATGTAATTTCATCTGTTACACAATCAAATTCACCATTTGCATTAGCGTTCGCTTGTGGTAAATCAATATCTGCATCAACAAAAACTACTTCTGAAATTTCACATCCTGTAGCGGTATTGGATAAAGTCAAAGTATAGTTACCTGATGTACTTACAGTTGGATTCAAGGTCGTTTCATTTTCAATGGCACCTGGCCCTGTCCATAAATATTCGATATTCGCTCCAGTATCAGAACCTGTACCATCTAATGTAACTGTATTTTCAATACAATTTAGAGCATCAGGGTTAGCCACTTCAATATTAGGAAGATCTGCATCAAGCTCAATTTCAATTGGAGCACTAGAAGCTGAACAACCATTATCTACATTGGTAACAACTAGGACTAGGTTTCCAGCACTTGCTACTTCAATCTCATCAACTGTTTCAATTAAAGTTCCATCCAAAAACCACTCATAGGTAATATCTCCACCTGTAGAGGAAACTGAATTTGATCCGTTGTAAACTAGACTTGAATTATCACAAGTAATGGTAGTATTTGAAATTCCTGCAATGTCAATCATTGGTGTAGAGAAATCTTCTCCAATTGTAAATATCGAAATAGAAGAACATCCATTTAATGCATCAGTAACCGTCAAGGTATAATCACCTGCTGACATAAATGTAGTAGTAGCAGAATTTGATCCATCAGACCAAGCATATGTAACATCTCCACCACCTGCTGCTACGGAAGTACTTCCGTCTACAAGAATTGCATCTACATTACAATTAAATTCACCATTGAATATTGTAGCTGCTGTAGGTAAGTTGACATCTTCTATGACTTCTACTGTCGATTGAGCCTCACATCCATTTACAGGATTAGTTACTACTAAAGTATAAGTACCTGAAATTGCTGTGGTCAAAATAGTACTATTCGTCCCTACAGGCATTCCATTAGGATCAAGCCATTGATAATCCATATTAATCGCTGATCCTCCTCCATCTAAGGTTACATCATTTGAACTACATAATAAAGTTGCTTCTGCTCCTGCATTAGCAACTGGTGGTTCTACATCTTCAAGGATGACAACATCAGTTGTAGATTGACAATTATTTGCATCGTCAGTTATCAATAATGTAACCGATCCTGGATCCATTACATCAACCGTAGGTCCAGTTCCAATAACATTTCCATTGGCATCAGTCCACTCATAAACAAGAGATCCTGTACTGATCATACTTACTGAAGAAGCACTACCATCTAATGTTACCACATCTATATTACAATTTAATGGTGCTGCTGGTGCAATTTCAATATTTGGAACATTTTCATCTTGATCTATTTGGACTGGGAGGGAAACAGAAGAACATCCATTATCCGTATTCGTCACAACGATTACATAATCTCCTGCAGCTCCTGCATCGAAAGTGATTCCTGTTCCAACTTGATTTTGAACTGAACTACTAGCAGCATCGAAAGAGAACCACTCATAGGTAAAATTACCATTAGAACTAGACGCGGCTCCATCTAATTGTAAACTTGTTTGTCCACAAATCAAAGTACCGCCTGTTCCTGCATCTGCAGTTGGTGCATCCAAGTCAGCTAAAACTGTAAGGGAAGCTGCATTCGGACAACCTGTATTTGCATTAAATATTTCAAGAACATAATCTCCCGGTTGGTTCGTATTTAAGAAAACACTTGTTTCCCCAGCTAAATTATTTCCGTCTAAAGTCCATTGATATGTTATTCCTGCACCTGAATCAGAACCACTACCATCAAGGGTAACAAATTGGTCATTGAAACAAGTGATTGTTGGAGCAGGCATTAAATCAACCGTTGGTAAAGTTGCATTAATATCAATTTCAATTGGAGTTGATATTGAAGAACATCCATTATCATTATTAGTTACTATCAATGTGTATTCTCCTGGCATGTTAGTGATATCAGATAAACTGGTAGAAACGGTATCATCTAATTCATTTACCCAAACATAAGAGAAGTTCCCCATTGCAGATGATGCACTTCCATCAAGTGGTGCATTCAAATCTGCACAAGTAATAGTGAAGTTATTTCCAGCATCAGCCATTGGAGCTTCAAAGTCTTCAAGGATGACTACATCAGAAATATTTGAACATCCATTTTCAGTATTAAAAATTTCTAATTGGTAAGTACCTCCTACTGTAACATCAGGTATTGAAAGTGTTGTTCCTATCGGGTTTCCAGCTAAAGTCCATTCATACGAATAAGTAATATCTGGATCTAGATTTGAAGCTGAACCATCAAGAGTAAATGTAGGTTGATTACAATTTAATGTAGTCGCTAATCCTGCATCAACTACTGGCTCAGCAAAATCTTCTTCCACTATTAATGGATTAGCAGATACATTACAGCCATTGGAGTCATCAACAATATTTAAAACATATGCTCCTGGAGTTGAGACGGTGATTGTTGGAGTATTTCCAATTGAATTTCCATCTGGATCAATCCACTCGTAAGAAAGTGTTCCTATTCCATTAGAACCACTTCCATCCAAGGTAACTTCTGGATTATTACAATCTAAATTATTATCATTTTGAATAATCGAAGCAGCAACTGGTATATCAGAAGATTGGTCAATTACAAGTTGAGTACTTGTAGCTACACAACCACTTATGGTATCAGTAATTATTAATTGGTAAGTACTCGCAACTGACACATCAAAAGTTATATCCGTACTTATTGTATTTCCTGTAACAACATCAACCCACTCATAAGTAAATTCATCTCCTGTACTTGAATTAGCTCCATTCAATGTTGAGGTAGTTTGACTACATGTTAATTGATCAATTGATGCAGAAACATCAGTCATTGGCAATTCGGTATCTTCTTCAATTAGGATATTGACTGTGTTTGAACATCCATTATTTCCATTAGTTACCTCTAAAATATATAGTCCTGGATTTGAAGTTGTATAAGCTAGATCAGTACTAACTTCATTTCCATCTAAAGTCCAAGAATAAGTTATACCTGTACTATCAAGCGAACCTGATCCATCAAGCGTTACTTGAATGATGTTACAATTGATAATTCCATTATCAGAAGCTACTGCTGTTACTTCAGGATCGGCAGTAGTATCGAAAACTGGAACCTCGAATATACTTGAACATCCATTTCCATTATCAGTTACCGTTAATGTAACCACACCTTCACTATTTACGGTGGCATCAATTTCTGAACTTAAAATACCACCACTTGTATTCGTCCATTGGTAAGTTAAGTCCGTACTAAATGAATTGATAACCTGACCTTGAACTAGAACATCTGTATTATTACAATCAATATTATTGGCAGCCATTCCACCCAACTCAGGTTGTTGTAAATTTTCTTCAACCATTACAGTCATACTATTTTCACAACCATTGTTATTATCTGTAACTACTAAAGTATATTGACCTGAAATGTTGGTTGTAATAACAGCAGTATTTCCCCCAAGAACAGGTACATCATTTTCATCTAACCATTGATAGGTAATACCATTACCAGAACTAGAATTATTTCCATTTAAAGTAACCATACTAATATTACAATCAATAGTTTGAGGATCTCCAGCATCAACCATAGGTTGATCCATATTTTCTTCCACAATAAATGGTTGTGATTGACTACATCCATTACCTGGATCAGTTACCACAAAAGTATAAGTACCTGGAACAGATGTTTGATACATACCAGTATTTGAAACTTCTACCAGATTTTCATCTAACCATTGGAACGTAACTGTTCCATTAGGATCAGCAGAAGTACCTGATCCTACTAAATCTGTCATTTGATTAATACAATCAATTTGAAGAATAGGATCAACATCTAAAGTGGGTACATTATCATCAGGATCAATCGTAACCATAGTTGAATCTTGACAACCATTATTACTATTAAATACCGTTAAAGTATAATCACCTGAAGAGGCAACATCTAATGTAGCATTAGCTCCTAAAATATTTCCAGTTGCATCTGTCCATTGATAAGTAATTCCATTACCCGTAGATGTACTACCGTCAATTACTAAGTTATCAATATCACAAGAGATTACCCCATTATTTCCAGCTATAGCTACAGCGGTAGGTGCTTGATCATCTAAAATTACAGGAGTATCAGAAGATACCATTGAACATCCATTGATGGTATCGGTTACTACTAAAGTATAATTTCCTGCTGTAGTTACTGAAAGCAAATTAGATGTACCATTTGCTACAGGGCTACCATTTTCAAACCATTGATAGGTAAAATTATTTCCAGTAGATGATCCGCTTCCATCAAGGTTAACCGTACTTTGAGTACAGGTTAAATTTGCAGGAGGGTCAATTACTGAGGTAGGAAAATCAGCATCTTCAATTACCACTACGGTAGTAGATCCCGTACATCCTGTTGTTCCATCCACAATATTTAAAGTATAAGTTCCTGGTTCAGTTACAGGTGCCGTATCCGTACCATTACCAACCTCAATATTATTTTCATCTAACCATTCATATGTTGGATTATCTGATCCAGTAAGAGTAGCAATATTTAACACCGAGTTAACCTCAGTACAAGTAATGATATTACTAGCAGTTGCTGCAACATCAACAGTTGTAGTATTGTCTACAACTGTTACTGTAGTTTCATCAGTACAACCATTAGCAGCAGTTACCGTCAAAGTATAAGTTCCATCTGAAGTGATATCAAGGGTTTCGGTTGAACTTCCACCATTAGACCAAGCATAAGACAAAGCCCCTGAACCTGATGAATTACCTCCATTAAGTGTTACCGTTGTATTAATACAATCTATTGCAATAGGATCAACAATAGCTGCTGTTGGTGGAGTAAAATCATCGGAAATAACAATTGTCTCCGTAGCATCACAACCTGAATCATTATTGAATACTGTTAAAGTATAAGTTCCTCCTACTGTTATAGAAGGGTTATTACCAGTTAATGTCCCATTAGGACCAGTCCATGTATAAGTTATATTTCCAGTTGATGAACCAGTTGGGTCAAGTATTGCAGTTTCATTGTTACAATCAATTGTAGTAAAATTCGCACCAGCTGTTGCCATTGGAATATCTACATTACTCACCACTAATTCCGTTACCATCGGTGAAGCACAACCATTACTATTATCTTCAATTACCAGACTATAATTTCCACCCACGGAAACCATAATAGAAGCACTTCCAGTTGTTCCTGGAATTGGGTTACCATCTGGGTCAGTC
>Ga0114957_1001882_pt1 | contig 21377 bp, 13 predicted proteins | sample BantaG_FD_87175 | JGI IMG/M metagenome (GOLD analysis project Ga0114957, IMG submission 87175) | Marine algal microbial communities from Bantry Bay, Ireland - BantryBay_4 metaG | ecosystem: Host-associated > Algae > Red algae > Unclassified | place: Bantry Bay, Ireland | collected 2014-11-21 | reverse complement strand
CAAATCCTGATTCCCCGTTTAATCCTGCAAATCCTCAAATCCCGCAAATCCTGATTCCCCGTTTAATCCTGCAAATCCTCAAATCCCGCAAATCCTGATTCCCCGTTTAATCCTGCAAATCCTATATAATCATAAAATCATGATCCCTTCTTAGGCTTCTTCTTCACCTCATCTATCGCATCTTCCACATCCTTTGTCGCCTTATTTAGTTTATCAATATCCTTTTCTTTTTTAGTCAGCTTCTTTTCAACCTTTGGTTTTTCGGCTGATTTATTTTCTTCTTTACCGAATGTAAATCCTTTTTTATCTGTACCAATATGAATGGTATCACCTGGACCATAAGTACCTCTTAAAACTTCTTTAGACAACTCATTAATGACCTCTTTTTGAATGACTCTTTTTAATGGTCTTGCTCCAAACTGAGGGTCATAACCAAGATCAGCCAATAAGTCCATTGCAGATTCAGAAAATTCAATTCCAATTTCTTGCCTAGCTAAGTTCTTTTTCACCTTTTTCAATAGGATTAATGCAATTAGTTTTATTTCGCTTTTGGTCAGCGGTAAAAACATAATCTTCTCATCGATACGATTTAAAAATTCTGGACGCAAGTTTTCTTTTAGCATATCAAAGACTTCCATTCTTGTTGTGTCGATAATCTCTGCACGGTGATCATCGCCAACCGCTTGCAGGTCTTCAAAGTTTTCCAAAATTACCTCGGCTCCCATATTTGAGGTCATGATGATAATGGTGTTTTTAAAGTTTGCTTCACGACCCTTGTTGTCTGTCAATCGACCATCATCCAAGACTTGCAATAAGATGTTGAATGTATCTGGGTGTGCTTTTTCAATTTCGTCTAACAACACAATAGAATATGGTCGACGTCGTACCGCTTCTGTTAATTGACCACCTTCATCATAACCGACGTACCCTGGAGGCGCACCAACTAATCTCGAGACAGAATGTTTTTCTTGATACTCACTCATGTCAATTCGAGTAATGGCTTTCTCATCATCAAACAATACTTCCGCCAAAGTCTTCGCGAGTTCTGTTTTACCTACTCCAGTAGGCCCTAAAAATATAAAACTACCGATCGGTTTTTTAGGATCCCCTAAGCCAGCTCGACTTCTTCGCACGGCATCAGCAACAGCAATCACGGCTTCTTTTTGACCAATTAATCGCTTTGAGATTTCATCCTCTAATTTTAGTAGGCGATCTTTCTCCGTCTTCATCATTTTTGTAACGGGGATACCAGTCCATCTTGCGACGACCTCAGCTATATCATCCTGGGTCACTTCTTCATTAGTGAAACGTGTCCCTTCTGGTAACTTATCTAGTTTTTCTTCAGTCGCCTTTAGCATAGCCTCCTTTTCCTTAAGGTCTCCGTATCTGATTTTTGCAACCAATTCAAAATTACTATCACGTTCTGCTTTATCAGCTTCATGCTCTAGTGTTTCTATTTCTTCTTTTATGGAAGACAGCTGATCAACAATTTCTCTTTCACTTTGCCACGCTGCCGTCAGAGAATCAAGCTTCTCTTTGGCATTAGCAATTTGCTCTGTAATGCTTTTAAGCTTTTTATCATTTTTCTCTCTCTTTATCTGCTCACGTTCGATTTCTAATTGCCGCACTTTTCTGTCTTGTTCGTCTATTTCTTCAGGAACAGAATCAAGCTCAAGTCTTAATTTGGCTGCAGCCTCATCAATCAAATCAATTGCTTTGTCTGGTAATTTCCGTTCAGTTATATATCTGTGAGATAACTCTACTGCAGCGACTAATGCCTCGTCCAGTATGTCTATTTTATGATATACTTCATACTTATCTTGGATGCCTCTTAATATAGAAATAGTATCAGGTATTGACGGTTCATCAATCAATACCGTTTGAAAACGTCTCACAAGCGCTTTGTCTTTCTCAAAATATTTTTGGTACTCATCCAAGGTCGTCGCACCTATCGTTCTAAGCTCTCCCCGGGCCAAAGCAGGTTTTAAAATATTTGCAGCATCCATAGCGCCATTCCCTCCACCAGTACCGATCAAAGTATGTATCTCATCTATAAATAAGATGATTTCTCCAGCTGCAGAATTCACTTCTTTTATAACTGCTTTTAGTCTTTCTTCAAATTCACCTTTATATTTTGCTCCTGCAATCAGCGATGCTAGATCGAGGACAAATATTTTCTTGCTTTGTAAGTTTTCTGGCACATCCTGCTTGACAATTCGCCAAGCAATCCCTTCTACAATTGCCGTTTTACCAACACCTGATTCTCCTACTAAAATTGGATTATTTTTCTTCCGTCTTGACAAAATGTGAAGTATTCTTCTAATCTCTTCATCCCGTCCCACAATCGGATCTAGTTTTCCTGACTCTGCACGTTCATTCAGATTAATCGCAAATTTATTTAGGGCATTGTACTGATCATCTGAATGTTTGTCTTTGACCTTTCTTCCTTTTCTCAGTCCCTCTATCGCCGCACGAAGACCTTTATCTGTTGCTCCTTGATCTTTTAAAATTTGGGCTGCTTTATCTTTTCCATTTAAAATCCCCAACATCATCAACTCTAAAGAAATGAAGTCATCTCCAAATTCTTTAAGTAATTTCTTAGCTCTGCTGTTTGCTTTATTGGCATCACTCGTCAAAAACTGTTTGTCGCTTCCTTCTACTTTAGGAAATTTTTCAATCGCTAGATTCAACTCCCGCTTTAATCTTAATACATTGATTGACATTTTATTCAACAGAAACTCTGAGAGTTTTTCATCTGTTTCCAATATCCCTCTCATCAAATGTACCGTGTCAACACTTTGCTGGTCAAGACCACCAGCTATTTGTTGGGCTTTTAAAATCGCTTCTTGAGCTTTAACCGTAAAAATATCGTATGTCATCGAGTAAACTTCTTAGTATGTGTTTATTAAATTTCGTAGAGTACAAATATACAATCATAGATTGAATGAAATTCTGCGATAATATATATAAAATGAATGTCTAATATCTCTTATATGTTTTCCTTATAGGTAAATATAACTTGACATTTATTTCAAAATCGTGTTTTCAAATGATGGTACTTTGCATTTTGTATCATAACAAACATTTTTTGAAAATAATCCCCCATCAATTGGCAATTTCTTCGAAGAATTTTCCGTTACTGTAACACATCTATCACGTGCGTGAAATTCACACGTCTAGGAACAAAAATCTACAGTTTCTAGTTTTTAACCGTGCCACTTTCTACAAACTGTCATTGCTACGATTAAACATATTCATTAGGTCTTAACTCCAGCTATATGAAAAAGTTTATAATAATTTTCAACGCACTCTTCCTCTTTCAAAGCATTCCTTCTTTTGCCCAGTATTTTGGTAAAAATAAACCTCGATACAAAAGCTTTGAATTTAATGTAAAGGAAACTCCTCACTTTGATGTGTATTCCTATTTAGAAAACAAACCACTTCTTGATCGCATTTCTCAAATGACAGAGCAATGGTATGATTTACACCAAGCCATTACCTACGACACATTCGACTTTAAGAACCCAATTATATTCTATAATAATCATGCAGACTTTCAACAGACCAATACTATTTCTGGCGCCATAGGTGTCGGCACGGGTGGTGTCACAGAAGCCTTTAAGAATAGAGTCATCATGCCATTGACCTTTACCAATCAACAAACTAATCAAGTACTGGGACACGAGTTAGTGCATGCCTTTCAATTTAATATGGTCATCAGAGGAGACTCGACAAACATAAATTCCCTTGGCAATTTGCCCCTTTGGATTGTAGAGGGAATGGCAGAGTATTTGTCCATCGGTAGGGTCGATCCATTTACAGCAATGTGGATGAGAGATGCCATCATAAATGACGACTTACCCGATTTCAAACAGATGGCAAGCCCTAAGTATTTTCCATATCGTTATGGTCAGGCAGCATGGTCATACCTTACTGGCAGATACGGGGATGATGTCATAGAACCTTTATTTACACAAACGGCAAAATATGGATTAAAGGAATCCACAAAACTTGTACTAGGGACAGATTTGACGTCTATTGGGGAAGAATTTAAGTCCGAATTAGAAACATACTATAAGCCTTTTCTAGGAAATAAAAAAGATAAAATACACGGCAAAAAATTAATCTCTTCTGAAAATAGCGGTCGTATAAATGTCTCTCCTACATTAAGTCCAAATGGTAAATACGTGGTCTTCTTATCTGAGAAAGATTTGTTTTCGACTGATTTGTTTTTAGCAGATGCTAAGTCGGGAGACATTTTGAGCAAACTAGCGAGTACGATAAAGGATCCAGATTTGGATGCATTTAATTACTTAGAATCTGCAGGGACTTGGTCACCAAATAGTAAAGAATTTGCCTTTATTGGTTTCAAACAAGGCAGTAATGTCCTAGTCATCAAAGAAGCGTTGAATGGCAAAGACATTGCAACTGTAGAAGTACCAGGCGTGCCAGCATTAGCAAATCCTGTGTGGCATCCAAATGGCAAAGACATCGTGCTTGTTGGTTTAGTGCAAGGACAAACGGATCTATTCAACTACAACATAAAGTCTGGTAGAGTAAAACAACTGACGGATGACATGTATGCTGAAATTCAACCAGCCTTCTCCGCAGATGGCAATACGCTAATGTTTAGTTATGACAAACGAAGTGTCCAAGAAGGAAGAACGTTTGGTAAGTACACCTTCGATCTCGCCATGATGGATTACGCAAGTCGAGACATAACAATCCTTGATGTTTTTAATGGTGCAGACAATTTGAATCCAGTTTTTGATCACGAAGGAAACGTCTATTTCTACTCAGATAGAGATGGGTTTAGAAATTTATACAATTACAAAATAGACTCTGGAGATGTATTTCAAATGACTGATTTATTAACAGGCATTAGTGGCATTACGAGATATTCGCCGGCAATAAGCTCGTCAACAAAACGGGATCGCGTCATCTTTACTCATTATAAAAATCACCGCTATGTCCTTTATCAAGCTGATCAAGATGACTTACTGAATAAACTTGTCGATAAAGATGACCTTGATTTTGCCGCTGGGACTTTACCAGCTATTGGTTTAGACAAATTGGATATTGTCAATCGAAATTTGAATAACATTGACAACATCAAAACAACAGATACAGGTAAATTTAGAGATAAACCATATCAGTCTAAATTTAAACTTGACTACGTTGAAGGTGGCGCAGGAGTTGGTGTTTCTAATACAACATTTGGTAATTACGCAGGCTTACAAGGCGGAGTAAATGCCGTCTTTAGCGATCTACTCGGCAACAATCAAATAAGCACTCAATTGGCGCTCAATGGTTCTTTTCTTGATGTCGGTGGGCAGATACAGTATCTGAATCGAAAAAACAGATTGGCCTACGGAGGTGGAATCAGTTTTATACCGCAACGTACTGGATTCAGAAGTCAATTTACAGACCAGCTCCAAATATCCGATAATGAGACTATCCCTGTTTTAGTAGACCATTTGAATTTATTGCGTATTTATAATGCATCAGTCAATGGCTTCCTGCATTTTCCACTATCAACAACTAGAAGATTTGAAGCAGGTACAAGTCTAGGTCGCCAATTTTTCCGTTTGGATGAACAGAATGATTATTTTGACCAAAACTTATTTTTTATTGGTTCTGAAACTAGAAAGGTTGATGTCGGAGATGAGTTGCGATTCAATCAATTCTTTAATGTAACAAAAGGCAATACAGCTACATTCAATTTGGCTTATGTGGAAGATAATTCTTCATTTGGTTTGACCTTTTCTCCATATCAAGGGCACAGGCTCCGATTACAAGTCGAGCAGAACTATGGCATCAACAATTTTACTGGAGTCCTTGCAGATGTTAGAAAATATTTTTGGCTAAAGCCAGTAAGTTTCGCCTTCAGAGGTCTTGGGTATGCACGGTTTGAGCAAAATACAAATACCATATTTCCAATCTTTGCAGGTACTCAAGGTTTCGTAAGAGGCTACGACTTTGTTTTCAATAGCGACCCAGCAGATCCGATTGGAGGAGGAGACGGTATTAATATTAATCAGTTAATCGGATCAAAAATAGGTTTATTTAATGCTGAAATAAGATTGCCATTTACTGGGCCAAAACAGTTGGCACTTGTTGGATCAAGATTTTTATTGTCAGATCTTAATTTCTTTTTCGATGGTGGAGTGGTCTTTGATGAATTCTCTCACTTAACTGATGGCGAGCCCATACTTAATGCTGAAGGTGTCACAGAATTCGTAAAACCTGTCTTTGCCTCTAGCGTTGGTGTTTCTGCAAGAATCAACGTCTTGGGTGCCTTAATAGTCGAACCCTATTGGGCTTTGCCATTGCAAAAGAATAGTCGTGTGCAATTTGGGATAAATTTTGTGCCTGGTTGGTAATTAATATGTTGACTGTGCTCTGATAAAGATTTTCACTTTAAAGCTGAGCATATTTGTTGATACATTCGTAATGTTATTAAATTGTGCGACAATTACAATTGACAAAGCAATGGCAAGATTTTCAAAGTTAACTGTTTTACAGACATTAGCAGATCAAGGGATGATTCCTTTATTCTTCAATTCAGATTTAGACCTGTGTAAAAATGTACTAACAGCTGTATATAAAGGTGGAGCAAGATCATTAGAATTTACCAATCGAGGAGAGTATGCTCATGAGATTTTTGGCGAACTCACTAAGTTTTGCGCCAAAGAATTACCCGAATTAATCTTAGGTATTGGCTCCGTGGTAGATGCTGGAACGGCAGCCTTTTACATGCAATTAGGTGCAAACTTTATTGTCTCCGCTAGTTTCAGAGAAGATATTGCCAGAACATGTAATCGTCGTAAAGTGCCTTATATGCCTGGTTGTGGTACGTTGACAGAAATAGGACTAGCTGAAGAAATGGGTTGTGATATTGTCAAACTATTTCCAGGCAGTGTCTATGGGCCAGGTTTTGTCAAAGCAATTAAAGGACCACAGCCTTGGACGACCATCATGCCAACCGGTGGTGTTGCTCCTACTGAAGAAAATCTGAGTGCATGGATTAATGCTGGTGTGACATGTGTGGGTATGGGCTCTAAGTTGGTGAGCAAAGATCTTTTGGCAAAAGGTGATTTTGCAACATTAGAGAAAAATACAAAAGCGGCATTGGAGATGATTGAGACGTTGAGAAAATAAAGGCTTTTAAGAGGAAGTCTGAATTAGGATTTAAGGATGATAGGATTTATATACAAAAGAACTTTACAACATGAAGGACAAAGATTTAACTCACAGAATTATCGGCTGAGCGATGAAGGTACATAGCACCTTAGGGAATGGCTTTCAAGAAGTGATTTATCAAATAGCATTGGCAATTGAGATGGATAAACAGGAATAATCTTTTGTTCGAGAAATGGAGATGGATATCGAGTATGATGGCCAACCAATAGGCACACGAAGAGTAGACTTTTTCGTTGAGAATAAGATTATGTTGAACTTAAAGCATTGATCAAATTGGATGATTTGCAATTGGCTCAAGCGATGAATTACTGTCAGGCTTACAATTTACCTATTGGATTATTATTGAATTTTGGAAGTAAAAGCCTTGATTTCAAGCGAGTCTATAATGTTAATCACCCTGAGAATAAAAATCCTAAAATCAATTAATCCTATGAATCCTAATTCAGACAAATGAAGAAAGCATACGTAATAAGTCTATCATTCAATCTTTAATAATACATTTGCTTACATAAACTGTTGATAGAAGAATCTGCATTTACATTTTTGTACATTCAATACTCAACACTTAACACTCAACATTAAAAATGTATCCAGATTTATCCTATTTCCTGCATGATCTAATTGGAACTGACCCAGATAATTGGACTAGTGTATTCAAGACATTTGGCTTATTCTTGGGGTTGACCTTTTTTGTGGCAGCCGTTGTCATGTATAAAGAACTCAAGAGAAAAGAGGAAGAGGGCTTTCTTCACCCGACACTCGTGGATATCTCTTCATCCAAAAGAAAATTGTGGATGGATATTGTCATGAATAGCTTGATCGGTGCATTCTTCGCTTTCAAATTACCCTACATCATTCAACACTTTGAAACTTTCAAAGATGATGCCGCGGGCACAGTTTTTTCATCTAAAGGAAATTTGCTCACTGGGATTGTTGGATTTGCTGTGTTGTTTGGCCTTCACTATTGGCAAAGCAAGAATGCGTTAACTGCCAAGCCTTCGCAAGCAAAGAAAAAAGTCTACCCTCACCAACGCGTCACAGACATTGTATTTGTCGCCGCATTATTTGGCATACTAGGTGCTCGCTTATTCTCAATTTTAGAAAACCTTGATACCTTCTGGGATGATCCAATAGGGCAATTGTTTTCTGGTAGCGGATTGACCATTTATGGTGGTTTCATTCTAGGCTTAGGTGCTTTATATATATACATCCGAAGAGCGAAGATTCCAGTTTTTCATTTTCTAGATGCATTATCCTTATCATACATTATCGGCTACGGGATCGGTAGATTGGGTTGTCATTTTTCTGGCGATGGTGATTGGGGTATTGTTGCAGCAGCACAACCGGTATGGTGGTTTTTACCTGATTGGTTATGGTCGTATGAATATCCGCACAACGTTGCAGATTTTTATCAACGAGGGCCAAAACTTGATGGTTGCACTTGGAAGTTTTGTACCTATTTAGACCCTAAAGTATACACTACTCCTGTTTGGGAATCAATTGCCAACTTTATGGCCTTTGGTATATTCTGGGCATTCCGAAGAAAGATAAAAGTAGCTGGTATGTTGACTGCCATTTATTTCATTTTTCTAGGCGCACAACGATGGTGGATCGAAACGCTTCGAGTCAATGAGAAATATGAATACCTCGGATTGAATTGGTCTCAAGCACAGTATATTTCAGCGGTGATGATCATATTGGGAATTATAGGTACCATATATTTCAGCAGAAAATCGCCAGATGTGCCTGTTGCGGAGGGGGCGTAGTCTTTTATGATTTCCTCTATATTATATCAACTTGTATTAATTTTTAGCTCTTGTTGTCTGTAGGCTGCAAAAGCATCTCGTTAAAGGCAGGGCAAATTCTCCTCCGTGGAGGAGTGGCATTCGCTAAAGGCGAATGACGAGGTGGTTATATTGGATGGGCCATTATTCCATAATATGAATTTGTCTATCCTTACTGCACTTCATCTGCTACCAAAAAATTATAAATTTCAGATAACAATTCCGATACTGTATAGGATTATCAATCTAATTCGCCAGAAGATAAACAGCTCTGTCTTTGCTGGGATCAATTTATGATCTAAACATTCTCTCAGTACACCACAACAACTCCCCTTAAAAGATGTTATCTTTGTAGATTCAATCTAAATAGGAAGATTATGAGTAGCACAACAACAAATCCGGTGATGCTTTACACAGAGCAAACACCGAATCCAGAATCACTGAAATTTGTGACTAACAAAATGTTATATAGAGGTACTGCAGATTTTAGAGAACGTCCATTAGCAGAAGAGTGGTCACCACTGGCAACTGCACTGTTCGACTTTCCTTTTGTCAAAGGCGTGTATATCTGCAATAACTTCGTAACCATCACTAAAGAGCTCAATTATAAGTGGGAAGACTTGATGATGAAACTCAAAGAGTACATCAAAGCTTATGTGGAAGAAGATAAGGAAATACTCAAAGAAGGATTTACAGAAGCAATGGCGGCAATAGAGAAAGAGAACGGTATTGGTTATGAGTATACAGGTGACGAGGCAGAATTGGTTGTGAAAATCAAAGACCTTATTGACACATATGTCAAACCTGCTGTCGAAGTAGATGGAGGAAATATCGAGTTCAAGTCCTTCAAGGAAGGCATTGTTACGGTCATTCTACAAGGATCTTGTAGTGGTTGTCCATCTTCGACAGTGACACTAAAATCTGGAATTGAAGGTATGTTGAGACGAATGGTGCCTGAAGTAAAAGAGGTTGTTAGTGAAATGGGATAGTAGATGTACCAGTCAACAAATAGATAAACAAGATTCAAATAAAAATGGAGTGGTAATTATCACTCCATTTTTAATTTATAACTATGGATTATAAAGAATTATCAAAAAAAGTAAAAGACTTAAGTGAGGAAGTCGCTAACTTTATAAGAGATGAATTATTAAAGGTCAAATCCGATGACATCATCACTAAAGAACACAACAGTTTAGTCACGTATGTGGATAAAACTGCAGAACAGATGATTGTCAAACGATTACAGACGCTAATGCCAGAATCCTCATTTGTCACAGAAGAAGATACTATTGAAGAAGGAGATAGTGATCATGTCTGGATAATTGATCCATTAGACGGAACAACAAATTTTTTACAGCGTATTCCGCATTTTGCTGTCAGTATTGCCTTACGTGTCTCTGGTGTCATGCAAATTGGCGTCGTCTTTGACGTCATGGGTAAACAATGCTTTTCAGCGGTCAAAGGTCACGGTGCATTTGTAAATGATCGAGTGATAAGAGTAAGTAGCAAAACTGACCTCAGTGAATGCATATTAGCCACAGGATTTCCATACGCTAAAGACGTAAATTTTAAACCTCTAATAAATACCCTCGAGTACTGGATGATCAATGCACGAGGAATAAGACGGTTTGGCGCGGCAGCACTTGACTTATGCTTTGTAGCATCTGGTAGAATAGATTGTTACTATGAAACTTCCCTTAATATCTGGGATATTGCTGCAGGTATGTTGATTGTTGAAGAGTCTGGTGGAAAACTGTCAGATTATTCTGGCGGAGATGATTATCACATGGGCAAACAAATCCTTGCTTCAAATGGCCGTATCCATGAAGATGTTGTAAACGTACTTAAGGAAAATTTCCAGTCTTGAATCTTGTATATTTATCCTTGTATTGAATTTTACTGAAAATATAAAAATGGCGCTGATGTCCTTGAGGTCAAATTTCCTCAGATCATTCTTGACGCTACTTATCATAGCCGTTGGCATTACTTGTTTAGTAGGCATTTTGACAGCTATAGACGCTATTCTATTTTCGATGAGTGACAGCTTTACTCGAATTGGCGCTAACTCCTATCAAATCATTCCAGCAAGAGAGCAGATTAAAACAAATGGCCCTGGAAGAAGATCAAGAATATCAGAACCTATTTCTTTTGATCAAGCCTTAACCTACAAACAAAAAATGACAGACTCTGGTGGATCATTTGTTTCTGTTTATTTCAGAGGTTCAAGAGGAGCAACAGCAAAATTCGGTGATACTGAAACCAACCCTACAATTGGCATAACGGGAATCGATAATAATTACCTTAGAGTATCTTCATTTGAAATTCAAGAGGGTAGAAACTTTACCAAGTCGGAAACCGAAACAGGTACACGCAAAGCCATCATCGGAAGCAATATTGTCACCTTATTATTTGACGATAGACCAGATAAGGCGATTGGGAAAACCATCTCTATCAATTCTGATCGCTTCAGAGTCATAGGAGTCCTCAAAGAAAAAGGGTCATCCATGGGCGGAGGTACGGATAGGCAAGTTTACATTCCTCTACAACTGGCAAAGCAACAATACGGTACCTCTAGGACCAGCTATAATATTATTTCATTAGTGACAGATGCTAAAATGATAGATCAATCTATTTCCAACTCTATTGGCATTTTTAGAAACATCAGAGGATTGAAAGCTAAAGACGAAAATGATTTTGAAATGAGAAAATCTGATGGTATTTTAGAAATACTGAAGGACATGACGAGTCAGTTGCGGTGGGGCACAATAGCCATAGCATTGATGACGCTGTTAGGTGCTGCAATAGGCTTGATGAATATTATGCTTGTTTCTGTTACAGAAAGAACAAAAGAAATTGGCGTGCGTAAAGCATTGGGAGCAACAAGAGAAAACATCCTCATTCAATTTTTGACAGAAGCAATCGTGATCTGCCAAATTGGTGGAATCATAGGCATCATCTTAGGTATTTTAGTTGGCAACATTGTATCGGTTATCGCTTCCAGTCCATTCCTCATCCCTTGGCCATGGATCGGTCTTGGAATCACCGTTTGTATTTTTGTTGGAATTGTCTCTGGTCTTTATCCAGCTTTAAAAGCGTCAAGGCTTGATCCGATTGAATCTTTGAGATATGAATAGATTTTGAGCGCAGCGAAATTCCGTACTGGAACAAAGTGAAGCGTCGGGAAGTAAATGTTGAGTGCAACGATATCTCGAATCGAATCTGTAAATATTAATTCTGCTTCTCGATTACAGCAAACTCCAATCGCTTCTTCTCCAGATCTGCATCAATTAACTTCACTGTAATCGCATCTCCCATTTTTAATACTGCGCCGCTTCTTTTTCCTTTCATTGATAGAGAAGAACCTGTAGAGGAGTAACTGTCATCAAAATGATCGAAACTAACCAGTCCCTCTGCTTTACTTTCATCCAATTCGACGAAAGCTCCTCGATCAATAAATCCAGAGATGTGTCCTTCAAAGATTTCGCCAACTCGATCCTTCATGTATTCGACTTGTTTGTATTTGATGCTGTCTCGTTCGGCTTGCATGGCCTTTCGTTCTTGAGCAGAAATATGCATGCATTTGGCTTCTAATTCTTCGAGATTTTCTCTGGTGACTTTCTCCAGATTTTTAGCGAGAAGTCTGTGGACTAAGACATCACTATATCGTCGAATAGGCGATGTGAAATGTGTATAGTCTTCAAATGCCAAACCGTAATGACCAATGTTTTCTGTTGTGTAAACAGCTTTTGCCATCGACCGTATCACCATTGGCTGTAGCATTTTTAAAGCTTCATCGTTTTGAGACTTTTCAGCTAGTGTGTTGAGTGATTTTCTAATATGCTTTGGTGTGCTGATGTTTAATTCTATTCCCAATTCTTTTGCAAATAAAATTAGGTCTGACAATTTCTCAATGTCTGGTTCGTCGTGAACTCTATATACTGCAGGCACAGGCTTTTTGGAGTCTAATTTACTCATGTATCTGGCAACAGCTTTATTTGCCAATAACATAAAATCTTCGACAAGCATGTTAGCATCTTTGCGTACTTTAGTATAGACGCCTATTGGTTTTGAATTTTCATCAAGCTTAAACTTGACTTCTTCTGTTTCAAAATTTATTGCTCCTTTCTTGAAGCGTTGTGCCTTCAGTTTTTTAGCAATGGTATTTATTGCCAATAGTTCTTTTACAAATAAACCTTCTTCTGTTTCCAATACTTCTTGAGCGCCTTCATATGTGAAACGATGATCAGAATGAATGACTGTTCTTCCCAACCATGTGTCTGTAATCGCAAGGTCTTTATTAAAAACAAACATTGCAGAAAAGCACAGTTTATCCTCCTTTGGCCTTAAGCTACAGAGTTCATTGGATAATTTTTCTGGTAACATGGGACATACTCGATCTACCAAATACACTGAAGTAGATCGCAGAAAAGCTTCTTCATCAAGTGCAGTTCCTGGTCGCACATAATGTGTCACATCTGCTATGTGCACACCAACTCTTAATTGTCCATCTTCTAGTTCTTCATATGAAATGGCATCATCAAAATCTTTGGCATCATGTGGATCTATCGTTATTGTTAAGACATCTCTTAAATCCAATCGTTTTTCAATTTCCTCTTCTGGAATGTCTATTTGCATCTTTTCCGTTTCATCAATAACCTCAGGAGGAAAAGCAATATTAAATCCAGCATTAATGAGAATGGAATTCATCTCAAGATCATTGGGAGATAAATTACCAAGGCTGCTTTCTACTTTACCCCAAATATTTTTAGTATCCCTCCCCTCTTTGACAAGTTTCACGATTACTCGATCCCCATCTTCTGCGTCTCTTAACTTATCATTCTCAATATAAATGTCAAGTTCTCCAGAATTAGATGAGACATGGACAACAGCATGTCCTTTAAATGTTCTTAGCAAGCCAACAAACTGACTAGACGCTCTCTTAATTACTTTTGTCACTCGACCTTCTGGACGTTTTCCGCCTCCTTTCCCTGTCAACGTTACTTCTACCGTATCCTTATCTAGTGCAAAATTTAAATGCCTTTCCGGTACGAAAATATCTTGCTCCATCCCTTCTGCGACGATGAATGCAGAACCAGATTTTGTCATATCGACAATGCCTTTAACTCCTGGTGTTGATGATCGTCTCGTGCTCTTTTTATAAAAGCGATCTAATCTATATTTACCATCCTCCAATTGAAACAATACCCCTTCGTTCTCTAATTTAGAAAACACGGATACTACTTTCTCTTTCGACTTTTTAAGTTTTAGCTTTTTAATTAGCTGATTTGCGTCAACAGCTTTTTTTGGATGTTTTTTAAAAAAATTGAAGATTTCTGTCTTTAGACTACTTCCTGTTCCTTTACTTTTCTTTCGTCCCTTTTTCTTACTACTCGAATGTTTTGTCATTATGTGTAATTATGTATTATCCCTTTGGATAATACTTGTTTTATGAATAATCTGAATCTTGTAAGGAGAAAATAATATCTCCTGTAGATAGTATTTCAAATGTCATGGACTTGCTCATTTCGGCATTATAATTTTGTGCCTCTTCTTCTTGCTGCCCTGCCACGATTGAAATAATATAATCTTCAGAAATGTTTGCTGCAGATTGTAATAAACGTTCGTTTTCATATCTAGATCCTGCAATACTTTTTCTAGCTATGACTTGTTGTTCCTTATCAAAGGTAACTAATATGTATTCATAAGAATAAATCTTCCCTCTCCAGTAAACAACTGCATCAAATTCCTCCGATTCTGCAAAGCGAAAACATGGTTCGAACTCAGTAAACTCATCTATACCTTCCTGCTCTAGTGGTACTAAAAAGCTTTCAATCACTTCTTGTGGGAATGGTCTATTGGCTTTAGCAAATTCAACTCTGCTATCAGATGTTACGGTTACCGGTAATTCTATTACTGGAAAACATGCTAAAAAGTCTTTAAAGACGGGTCTAGTCCTGCTCATAGGAATACAAAGGTACTGAACTAACAGTTATTATGCAGTAAAATACTAGTGAGGATTGAAATGTTGATCGTTCTCCTTAATGGCACTACAACACTCTGCTAACGACGCATAGTTCCATAAACGAAGAAAAATCTTAAAGAAAAGTATAACCAGAGAAAGTATGAATGTGAGAACGAGTAAATTGGAACCATCTAAGGCGATATTTATCTTAATACCTAAAAAAGCAAGAAACGTAAAAAACCCAAAGTAAGCTGTCAATGTGATATATTTCTTTCTCGTCCAAGCACCTCCAGCTTTTAAAGATTTCCAGATGGATTCTTTCGTTACGATATAATTAATTCTCGTATTGATAGACCAGTTAACTATAAATGACAGCAATAAGAAATAAATGCATAGACATACATATAAAAGGTAAAAGAATAATCGATCAGATTCTAGGTATTCTACAAGTGATAATACATTAATAAAAAGTGGACCAAACACAATTACCGTAACTATAACAAATAGGATTAAAAAAAATACTGCTATAAATATAAATGGGAAAAACAGGTTAGCTATATATGCCATAAACTGTCTAAATGTTTGTCTTTTTGAATAGAGTAAAGATTCTATACTGCCTGCATGTAATAATATTGACAGTATAAAGTATATTATAAATACAACTAAAAATGCTTTACCACTATTTGCAAAAGCATCTGGTATTGTTCTAATTAAATCTGATAATAAAGTATAATTAAAATCTGATTCAAATAAATGACCTGCAATTGTATTTCCTATATTTTCTTTTAAATCTTGTTGAATAAAAAACCCTACAATACCAGCAAAAATAAATTGAGTTAAAAATAAATAGCCGACGATATTTCTATGAATCAACACTTGTTTGAATCCTTTACTTAAAGCATTCATCATATCAAGAAAGTTGTCGTCTGTAACAAATGCTGAGTCCAACTAATCCCTTTTAATAAATAGCGCTTAAAAAAAGTGGTCTCTCGCTTATAGCTATTGTTAATAATATTTAAGTCAATAACACATTTATCTTCAGGGTCTATGTCTATGGATTGTATTTCCTTATCAAAGGATAGTTCTTTAGTTGGCGTATTCTTCTCCCATCGGACTTGTCTTTTTGTGTCGTCTACAAAAGTGACATCTATTTCTACTGGAAGAAAAAGTTCACCAACTTTATTTAACCGTGCTTGCTTGCCATCTACACTCTCCACTTGAAAATCTATCGTCTTCGAACTATCTAGACAATCTATCAAAAAATTCCGTAAATATGTAGCCAACGCAGGATCTGCATTGTTGTTAAAAAAAGTAGTTGCTAATAGTTCAAAATCTGCTCTTCGAGGATGTGTGAATTTATTTTTAGAATAATAGCTTCTCATCATCTCATCCATTTTTTCTTGCCCAAGATATTGCTCAATCGTCTTTAGCATTGTCGCTGTTTTGCTATAAACAACACCCTTATAATCTCCGTTAATTTTCCATCCAGGTCGAGCAATTGCTGTATTTAATCGGCTATGATTCATTCGTACATATTCGTTTCTAGACAATGCAGAATTTCCATACTTAAACCCAAGAAATGTTACTTGCGAATCATCAGGAGAGAATAAAGATTCCATAATTCTATCTTCGTAATAAGTCACAAAGCCTTCGTCTAACCACGGTTCCGCTTTTTCATTTGATGCCAATACAGCCATAAAAAATTGATGAGCAAATTCGTGAATTGCTAATGATTCCGAACCTCGGAACCACTTAGGCATTCGATACACCGTACCAGCTGTTGCAAATGTTGGATATTCCATAAAGCCATTGCGTAAAGAATGGAAAGGTGGGTCCATTAGAGTAATGCCTGGATATGGATATTTACCGAGATGATCATTAAAATATTGGAGCGAATGCTTGATTGCTATCATATATCGATCTGCCATAGAACAATGGTCAGACGGTACCAATAACCTTATTTTTACATCTTCCCAGTGATCAAGATATTCCTCCAATTCTGGTGACACGCACCAAGCAAAATCGATGACGTCTTCCGCCAAATATCTGACCATTTGCCTTTTCTCTCCTTCTAGATCAACAGTCCACTCGTCAATTAAACAGCCAGATGCTCCTACTGTAAATGATTCATCACATTGAATGGTCACATCATATTCCCCAAAATCACCATAAAATTCTGTGCGCTGTCGAAACTGCATACAATTCCATCCCCAACTCCCTTGCGAGTCTTTCTCATAAACACCAAGCTTTGGATACCAATGAACAAAGAGATGAAAATTGTTGGCTCCATAACCAGAACGCGCAATTGTTTTTGGCAGCTTGGATGTGAATTTTAAATTTAAAATCAACGAATCTCCAGGTGCAACAGCTTCATTTAAAGGTATATATAATACAGTTTCATCGTCTATATTTCCATCATCTTGCACAAAATACATTTTGGAAGTAAGCGCTTCACCTTGTTCTATACCGATAGAGTCTACTGTAATATGGCCCCATTCGTCATCAGCTCTCTGACTAATCGGGCTATCAAAGACAACTCCACCGGTTGGCTTCAACCAAGTCGAATTCATATTTTTAAATGCATTCAGATACATATAAAACTTGAGGTCGGAAACTGGATCAGGTGAAGGATTGTGCCAAACGATTCGAGAAACACCTGTTGCTGTTTTACGTTCGTGATCTAGGTCAACATTCATTGTATAATTGGCTACCCTATAGCTCTGCACTTTACCTGAAGGGATACAATTGGCAAAAGCCAACAATGATATTAAAACAAAGAACAAGCAACACCAAAGTTTCTGAAGAGCCATTAGTGCAAAAATAGCATCACTGAGGTAAAGGCAACATCAATGAGGTATTTTATTTTATTTAAATCCTGCTTTCAAGAAGATACTACATGATGAAAATCAATAAATCTTTCACTAAAATTAGTGCCCAGCATTATTATGGGCTGTACATTGTATACGTGATACGTAAATTCAAATCATTCAAGAAGAAAGCAAAAGAGACCATCCTATTTCAAGGGCTCAAACATAAAGTTAAGCCTCATAAATCGTTTAACAATACCCCTCAACCAACTGCTCCTGATTACAGTAATCTACAGAATTGGGCTGCACATCCTAACGTCCCTAATAACAGTGGTGTTATCCCTCATGGCACATCTGAAGTACCAGACAAATTTGTGGCCGATGTGTTCTACATTTATCCAACGTTATTCTTTAGTAATACCATGTGGAATGCGCCATTGGACCATATACGCACCAATGAGTTTGTAGACAATATGATTCTTCCGGGACAGACTTCAGTGTTTAATGGTTCTTGTCGTATATTTTCGCCACGCTATCGCCAAGCAACATTTTATTCATTTTTAGATGGTGGACAAAGCTGTCAACAAGCATTTAACCTAGCCTATGCTGATATTGAAAACGCTTTCAATCATTATATAGAGCATGACAATAAGGGAAGGCCATTTATTATTGCCGGCCATAGTCAAGGCACCTTACATGGGCTTCGCTTGCTGGAAGAGTGTGTTGATTCCTCCCAACTATTTGATCAATTTATTGCTGCTTATCTGATTGGTTTTCAGATCCCAGAAGATAAATTTGGTCGAACATTAAAACGAATAACAGCTGCTAAAACTGCTGATGATTTACATTGTGTTATAGGGTTTGATTCTTACGGTGAAGAAGGAGGGCCATTACATTCAAAAGACAAATGTCAACACTACTATAAAGACACTCAAGATTGGGAATTTCGAAAACATAAAAAAGTAGCTGCCATCAATCCACTGAGTTGGACCACTGACTCCTCAGTTGCATCAAGCGACCTACACATTGGCGGAGCAAGAATCCAATTGAATAAAGAAGTTCCATTTTCGGGAAAACAGTTTTTTTCTGATGAGCCTATGGGCCTGTCATTTAAAAAACTTTCTGAACCTATTACTGAAGAGTGTTCTGCCAGACTTGATGAAAACGGCATTCTCCATATTTCAACTCCCAAGACGAGAAGCTTCAGAGTGGGATTACTTCCAAACTGGAATTATCACATCTATGACTATGCCCTATTTTATATGAACATTAAAAAAAATGTTGATGATCGGGTGCGGCAGTATATGAACCTGATGGGGAATTAGGGCTCGTCTCTTTTATCTGAACAGGATTTCTAAGATGTAAGGATCCTCAAGATTGTTTCTTGTTCTGTACACTCATTCATTTTTACTTATATCTGGATAATCAAGATCGTATGCATCTTATCCATCTTATAAACCTGTCGACCTTTGGTGGATCGTGTTCAGGACAATTTTTAATCTCTTTTGTCTGAACAGGATTTTTAAGATGTAAGGGTCCTCAAGATTGTTTCTTTTTCTGTACACCCATTCATTTTACATATTTCAGGATAGCCAAGATCGTATGCATCTTATAAATCCTGTTCCAGACAATTTTAATTTTTCTTTTATCTGAGCAGGATTTTTAAGATGTGATGATGCTCAAGATTGTTTCTTGTTATGCACTCCCATTCATTTTTAATATTTCAAAATATCCATTAACTTGTTTTACAAAATTATCTGTATTAGATGATTGAAATTTTAAAGAACAAACAATATGAAATCAAATGATTTAAACAAACTTACTCACCGTATCATAGGCTGTGCAATGGAAGTACATAACAAAATGGGGAACGGATTTCAAGAAGTCGTTTACCAAAGAGCTCTAGCTATTGAATTCGAATTACAAAAATTATCCTTTGCTCGTGAATTAGAAATGGACTTGATTTATAAAGATCTATCAGTAGGTAAAAGGAGAGTTGACTTCTTTGTTGAAGATAATGTAATGGTCGAAATCAAAGCAGTTGAAGAGTTAGAAAGTGTTCACAAGGCACAGGCAATCAATTACTGTGAAGCTTATAACATTGCTGATGGATTACTTATAAATTTTGGAAGTACAAGTCTTCAATTTCAGCGAGTATTCAATAAAAAACTTAGAGTTAATTAATACTCATTTTGTCTGAACAGGATTTTTAAGATGTAAGGATCCTCAAGATTGTTTATTGTTATGCACTCCCATTCATTTTACATATTCCAGAATAGTCAAGATCGTGCACATCTTATAAATCTTATAAATCCTGTTCCAGACAGTTTTTGATCCTGAACGTGCACATCTTATCCATCTTATAAATCCTGTTCCAGACTGTTTTAATCCTGATCGTGTACATCTTATAAATCCTGTTCCAGATAATTTTTAATCCTGATCGTGTACATCTTATAAATCTTATAAATCCTGTTCCAGACAGTTTTTGATCCTGATCGATGCACATCTTATCAATCTTATAAATCCTGTTCCAGACTGTTTTTGATCCTGATCGTGCACATCTTATCCATCTTATAAATCCTGTTCCAGACTGTTTTAATCCTGATCGTGTACATCTTGTAAATCTTATAAATCCTGTTCCAGACAATTTTTAATCCTGATCGTGTACATCTTATAAATCTTATAAATCCTGTTCCAGACAGTTTTTGATCCTGATCGTGTACATCTTATCCATCTTATAAATCATGTTCTTGACAGTTTTAGATCACTCTTATGTCTGCACAACATAAACATCATCAATACATCCACAATAAATAAATTAATAGGGTATCCTCTAACACAACATTTAAATTAACCGTCTAATTTTAGGTTCTCTCCCGTGTATAATTTTCAACTCTCATCTGTTCACTAGCTAACACGTACTATGACTTTCATCCAAAATTTAAGCTTACTATTTCTCTGTCTTTGTTTTGCACATCCTCTCATATCTCAAACTTCTGTGAATGCTGGTTCGATTCGGACGGATGCCACATTCGAGAACATTAGCGTTCTTTATAATATCTCTGGCGATACGAACTTGAATAGCGCCTTGCAAATTAATTATCGTCCCACTGGATCAGGAATGCCGTTTCAGCCAGCTGCCATGACAATGCGTGCTCATCCAGGGCTTATCATTGATGGATCTTCTACCAACAGAAATCATCATGCAGGCAGCATTATGTTCTTAACTCCCAATACAACATATGATATCCAATTGATTCTATCAGATCCTAATGGAGGTGGCACAACTAGCGTTACCACTGCAACTACAAAAGCAATTCCTCAACCTTCTGCTAGTGCCAACATTAAATATATCATTCCAGGAAACGGCGGTGGTACTGGCTCTTCAAACAACCCCTTTCAAGGTATCCTCGCTGCCATCGCTACAGCCCAAGCAGGCGATCACTTCATCTTAAGACCTGGTGAGTACACCCCATTTAATTTAACGACTAATGGCACTGCCGCCCAACCCATAGTCTTCGAAAGCCAGACACCACACACAGCTATTATTGATGGTAATGGCATTCAATCAGGAATTATATCTCTAGGCAGTACCAGTATCCCAGTCCGACATATCATCAT
>Ga0114957_1001880_pt1 | contig 21386 bp, 18 predicted proteins | sample BantaG_FD_87175 | JGI IMG/M metagenome (GOLD analysis project Ga0114957, IMG submission 87175) | Marine algal microbial communities from Bantry Bay, Ireland - BantryBay_4 metaG | ecosystem: Host-associated > Algae > Red algae > Unclassified | place: Bantry Bay, Ireland | collected 2014-11-21 | reverse complement strand
TAATCAAAATCAAAATCAAAATGTCAATCAAAATCAAAATTCACAAAAATTGTGATTCGCAATTCGTGTTTTGATTTTGATTGGAGTGTGAAACAAATTGGGTGTCATTTTTTTTTGAATATTGAACGCTGTCATTCCGAGCGAGGCACGAGTCGAGGAATAGATGTTCCCACAATGTTTCCAATTTCGAGCGAGGCACGAGTCGAGAAATCTTAAAAAGCAATTAAAGGATATAGTCTGAAAGCTAAAAGATTATTATGAGAATAGAGGAAATCAAATACATCCAAGTGATGAATAAGATTCCTCGACTCGTTCCTCGCTCGGAATGACAGAGGTCAGTATTTTTCTAGAAAGGAATCTTCTATTTTTTCGATAAAAAAAAATGGATGACCACCGATTGATTAAACACTCTTTTGATTAAATTCTTGATTTTGATTGCAAATGTATTGTTATTCAAAATTAGTCCTTCAAAATTAAACCCAATGAAGGATGAGAAGTCTGTATTTTATTTAAAATTGCCTCAGCTGAATCATTTTTTCCAGAAAAGAAAATCGGAAATCCTTCCTTCTTTGTAATTTTTAAATAAGGTGTTTTATCAGAATTTAAAACCAGTTTTATTTTTCCTTCGGTGGATTTGAAATATCCTTTTTTAATTTCACCTAAAGAGAAACCATTGGTACGCATCGATATTTTGGGTAAGTTTTCTGTAATAGAAATGGATTCGATATCAGTAAAATTAATCTTCTCTCCATAAGTTCCACTTATTTCCAATGAATCATTTTTTACCGTCAAGGTATCTTCTTTAAAGCCCATCCCTAATATTCCCAAAACAAAAACAAGTGTTCCAGCCAATACAATGATCGCTAATTTATTTTTAGATTTAGATTTGCCATTTTGAAATTGATTGCTTTTCCAAATAAAATAAATATAGGCTACAATAGGATATACCGCTAAAAAGATTCCAGCCGCATTAACATTAATAGCATTGAATGCTAATCCTAAACCTATAAATGAGATGCTTAAAAAAATATGGAAATTTTTATAGAAAGGAATAAATCCTTTTAAATCGAATTTTTTCCGCTCTTCCTTGGACATGGTATTATAGCCTGACAATAAATATTTTGCATTGTTTTCGGTAAGGATAAAACCCAATCCAAAGAACAATAATCCTAAACCAATAATTACATAAATCATAAGATCAATTTTAAATTATTTAATTTCAAAATCTGTTTTAAAGATAAATCAAATAGCCACAAAGGCGCAAAGGCACAAAGGTTTTTTTGGGTAGATTATCAATTTTTTTACGCAGAGACGCAGAGATTTTTCGCAGAGAAACAAGAACCCTCTTCGTCTCCGTGTCTCTGCTTAAAAAAATTGTATTTGAAAAAACTTTGTTTTTTTTGCTCCCGATAGCTATCGGGATTTACAAGTATGTAGTACTCCATACGATTTTTATCACCTATTTTTCAACTAATATCCTTTCTATTTATACAGATATAACCTTTGGTTTTGCAATTAAGTTGGGTATTGTATATTTGAGTTTTAACCCTTTTTTCCTAATTAAAAAATAATCTAAAACATGAGTGAAGTTGCAGAAAAATTAGCAAAACTAAAAGCACAAGCCGCTGACCAATTAGGCAAATGCGGTGTTTCTGATATCGATAATGAATTATTGGACACACTTGTAGGCCGATTGCGATTAATTGTAGATAATAAAGATGCTCTTTTGGTTTCTGGAAAAGATCCTTCTGAATTGGAAACAGTTCGAAAGAATTTTGTAGTAAAAAAACTAGGAATCAACGATAAAGAAAAGGCTGCATCGGCAATTCAGGCAGTTGCTGATGAAATGTCTGGAATTAAAATGAAAAACAGAGCCGCTTTTTACTATATGGTTCAGAAAAAATTAAGTTAGATTTCAATCTAATTTTGAATGAAGAATTTTGTCCCGATAGCTATCGGGATAAATGATTCGAAAATGTTTGACTTCATATGCCTAATTCTTCTAATAACAGAGCGTATCATATGTTAAAGTATGATGCGCTCTGTTGTTTTTTGATAACAAGCTCATTATCAGTCATTAAGACATTGTTTTAAATGTTTATTTATTGGAAAATATTATTTTAAAATTTTCGATCCATTCAAAATTCATCCTTCAAAATTATGGATGTTCAGAAAAATCCTTAGGACGTATTTTGACGCAGACTTTGTATGACTTGATTATGATTTTTATGACTTTTCTCAATCGTGTTTTGATTTTTCTCAATCGTGGTACAGCAAAAAGTCGCAATACATATAGTATAGTCATAAAAATCATAATCAAGTCATACAAAGTCTGCGTCAAAAAATCACAATTTCAAAAAAAAAAATTCGAAAAAATTTTTCTGAACACTCCTGATCTTGAATCCATAATCAAAAAGATCTATCATCGTAAAATAGTTAGCAGTTCATCGTAAAAAATTCATCGTTAAAACATATTCCATTAAAAAAAATTATATTTGCCGTTGCATCAATTACAAACCATTAAAGAGACACTTAATCCAACTGCTTTGGCGGACAGTATTGTAATTATACCTACCTATAATGAAAAGGAGAATGTGGCGAAAATCATCCAAGCAGTATTTTCACTCAATAAATCTTTTCATATTCTCATCGTGGACGATGGTTCTCCTGATGGAACTGCTGCTATTGTCAAAGACCTCCAAAAAGAATATCCTGAATCATTATTTATAGAAGAAAGAACTGGAAAACTAGGATTAGGTACAGCCTACATTCATGGTTTCAAATGGAGTTTGGAGCGAGATTATGATTTTATTTTTGAAATGGATGCTGATTTCTCTCATAGTCCAAAAGATTTAGAACGACTTTATGAAGCTGCCAATGAATGCGGTGGAATGTCAGTCGGTTCTCGATATGTAAAAGGTGGGAAATTGGAAAATTGGCCAATTGATAGAATTCTATTATCCTATGGTGCTTCATGGTATGTACGAATGATTACTTGGATGCCAGTTAAAGATCCAACTGCTGGTTTTGTATGTTACTCTCGCGAGGTTTTGGAAAACATGGATTTTGATAAAATTCGTTTTATTGGATATGCTTTTCAAATCGAAATGAAATTTGCAACCCGTTCTATGGGATATAAAATAGCTGAGGTGCCGATTACTTTTACCGATAGAGTAGAAGGAGATTCAAAAATGCACGGCGGCATTATTAAAGAAGCGGTATTGGGAGTGTTGAGTATGAAATGGAAAAGTTTCTTTGATTCTTATAAAAAAAGCTAGGTCTAAAAAATATCACCCACGTTTAATTCAAAGTCGAGTTTCTCACATTTAATAGTTTTCCCTTTTTTATAAATTTTCTTTGAGGAGTATTTATCTCCTTTAGGATTTCGGAAAACTTCTATTTGCTCATCTACTAAGTTTACAATCCAATATTCAGGAATGCCTGCCTCTGCATAGATTGGGAGTTTAATTTTTCTGTCTTTTTGAAGCGTAGAATCGGAGACTTCGATAAGAAGTAATACATCTTTAGCGGTTGGATGTGGATTATCTTTATTATTTTTTTTCTCAGGTTTTATCGATACATAAATATCAGGTTCAGGTTCAGAATGTCTATTAATTCTAATTGGTCCTTGAACTCTAATTTTATATTTACCTAATAAATCATAAGAGAGTAAATCTTGAATATCATCAACGATATTTGCGTGAAAATTGTTTATTGGACTCATTTGTATGATTTCTCCGTTCAATAGTTCCACCTTAGCAGAGGGCTTGAGGATACCAACTTCTGCCATTTTATAATACTCTTTAACTGTAAATAATTGTCTTTTTAGGTGAAATGTCATTTGAACTGTATGTTTTTTACAAAAATACGCAATTTCAAAAGATTAATCAAAGCCACTTTCTCCCACCTTTTGAATAAACATTTCCGCCTCATCCACTTTTTCCCACCTTTCCCACTTTTTTCCCTAAAATCATCCACATCTTTTTTCCAAATACATAAATCATTGAAAATCAATCAAATTTCCATATTGATTTTCTCTATAAAAAGCCAAAACTCACCTCATTTACCATTTTGACTAAGAAAGAGTAAAACCCTACCACATCTTCCCACCTAATTTTTTTATTTATAAATAAAAAATAATAACAATATGTCCATTATTTAATTATACTATTTTCATTCTTGTGATGATTTGACAATCATTTGTTTACATATTTTCAGAATGTTAATTTGTGGAAAAGTTTTTGCTAAAAAAAAGTGGCAGAAAGTGGTAATTTGTGGACAATATTTATACTTTTGAATTGTATTTATACATTAACTGTCTAATTACCTTAGTCAAAAAAGAAAAATGCCTCAATTATTAGGAGAATATGACTGTAAACTCGATGCAAAGGGTAGGGTTAGAATGCCCTCACCTTTACTCAAGCAATTGGGTGAGCATGAGTCATATGCTTTCGTAGTAAATAGAGGAATTGAAGATTGTTTGACGCTGTATCCCAAAGAAGTTTGGGATGTGGTAAGCGAAGAAGTAAATCAGTTGAATACTTATGTAAAAAAGAACAGAGCATTTGTTCGATACTTTTTTAGAGGAGCAACTGCTTTGAGCACAGATAGTTCTGATCGAGTCAATTTACCCAAAAAATTATTGGAGTACGCAGGCATCGACAAAGAGCTAGTCTTATTCGCACATACTAATAAAATTGAAATTTGGGCAAAAGACAAATATGACGGTGTTCTTGAAGAAGAACCCGAAGACTTCTCCGACCTTGCAGAAGAGGTGATGGGTAAGGCTAAAAACGGTAATCTGCCTTCCGAGGCTTAAAACCGCTAAAACCACAACCAACTTTAAACTCATGACTTACCATGACCCAGTTCTGAAGGATGAAAGCATTAATGCTTTGATGATACAGCCAAGGGGCATCTATGTGGATGCTACCTTCGGCGGAGGAGGACATACCAGAGCAATACTTGAAAAACTCGATGAAAACAGTCAGCTTTTTGGATTTGATCAAGATGAAGATGTGCTGCCAAACATACCTGACGATGAGCGATTTACTTTCGTTCATCATAATTTCAAGTATTTAAAAAGATTTTTAAGACTACATGGCGCAAGTGAGGTAGATGGAATTTTAGGAGATTTAGGAGTGTCATCACATCAGTTGGATGTAGCAGAACGAGGATTCTCTTATCGATTTGAGGCAGAACTCGATATGCGAATGAATCAGGCGGAAGGACAAAGTGCAAAAGATATAGTGAATACTTATTCTGCCAATGAATTACAAAATGTTTTTAGTCAGTACGGCGAAGTAAGAAATTCAAAAACACTAGCAGAAGCGATTGCAAAAGAGAGACAATTGAAACCCATTCATACTACCGGCGACTTTTTAAGAGTTGCTGAGCCTTACATCAGAGGACAAAGAGTACGCTATCTATCACAGGTTTTCCAAGCTTTAAGAATTGAGGTGAATGACGAGATGGGCGTTTTAAAAACATTTCTCCAAGAAGCATTGGAGGTTTTAAAACCCGGAGGACGCTTGGTTATCATAACCTATCACTCTATCGAAGACAGATTCGTGAAGAAGTTTTTAAAGGTGGGAAATTTCGACGGAGAACCACAAAAAGACTTTTACGGAAATATCTATCGTCCGTTTAAAATAATTACAAAGAAACCAATACTTCCCTCAAAGGAGGAGATTAAAAGAAATCCGAGAGCACGTAGTGCGAGTTTGAGAGTAGGGGAGAAACTCTAATTTTAATTATGAATTTTGAATGATTGAATTTTGAATGATTCGAAAAATAGTGACTCAAGATTGAGGTCATATTCAAAATTCAAAATTTAACATTCAAAATTCATCATGGGCAGAAACAAACCTAAAGAGCTGAAGGATTATTTGACACTTGATTTTAGTGCAGAAACAGTTTTAAAGAATTTGCCTTTTGTATTGTTTGTAGGTTTTATCGGAGTTTTATATATCATGAACGCCCATTATTCTGAAAAAAAACTTTGGCAAATTCAACAATACAAAGATGAAATAGAGGAATTGAAATGGGAATATACTTCGATCAAAGCAGATTTGATGTATCAAACTAAACAATCCGAAGTAGCAAAAACAGTTGAACCTTTGGGATTAAAAAATTCAAATTCTCATCCCAAAAGAATTGTAGTAAAAAAAACAAATGAGTCGTCAATTTTGAATGATGAATGATCGCTTCGCTAATTTTGAATCATTCGAAATTCAAAATTTAACATTCAAAAATAAAAATGAGTCAAAATAAAAATGAAGTTTTATACCGCGTATACACCGTGTTAGGATTGGTGATAGTTTTTGCGGGATTCATTTTTTTTAACGCTGTAAAAATCAATGTACTGGAAGGAAAAAAGTGGAGAGCACAAGGGCAGCAAGAACATGTGAAACTTTATACCGTGAAAGCCAGTCGTGGAAATATAATGACAGAAGATGGCGCTTTATTAGCCTCTTCGCTTCCGTTCTTTGACATATATTTTGATACAAAAACTCCTTCCAAAGAGTTATTCGACCAGAATGTGGATTCATTGGCTTTAGGGCTGATGCCATATGTTGATGTTGAATATAATTTTACGGAAGGAGGACTTGGGAATTTTTTAAAATTGGCAAGAGACAGCAGTCGCCGATATGTCCAAATCAAAAAAGGAGCTTCTTTTTTAGAATATGAAAAAATGAAGAAGTTACCCATTTTTAGAGAAGGACAATTTCGAGGAGGCTTTATCGCTGAGGAAAAATTTCGTCGTAGAAGACCTTATGGAATTTTAGCAAGACGGACTTTAGGTTATGTAAGGGAAAATGGAAAAAAAGTGGGACTTGAAGGTTTTTTTGATAAAGAAATGGGAGGGTCGGACGGAAAGCGATTAAAAGCTTATCGCTCAACTTCCAAAACTTGGATTCCAGTTACTGATTACAATGACATTCAGCCAGAATCTGGTGATGATATCGTAACTACTATTGACATCAATATGCAGGACATCGCTCATCGTGCTTTACTAAGAGGAGTAAAACACCATGATGCTCAAAATGGAACTGCTATAATTATGGAAGTCAAAACTGGAAAGATTAAAGCAATTGCCAACATCGGAAAAAATCCAAAAGGTTATTATGAAGATTATAACTATGCTGTAGGAGCAGCAGTAGAACCTGGTTCTACCTTTAAGTTGGCTTCAATGATGGCGCTGTTGGAAGATGAATTTATAGACTTGGAAGATTCGATTGATTTAGAACAAGGTACACACGTATTTTATGAAGAAGAAATGCGGGATGCCTCTTTTCATCAATTGGATTCAACAACGATTCGAAAAGCATTCGAAATTTCATCTAATGTCGGTATCGCTAAACTAGTACAAAAGTACTATGCAGATACTGGAAATGGGGAAAAGTGGATTCAGCATTTAAAGAATTTTAGATTGCATCAACCGATTAATATCGAAATTAATGGTGAAGATCCACCTTATGTAAAAGAATACTATGATGACCCAATCAAAAGAAGAGAGGAGGATTGGAGTGGAATCACAATGCCTTGGATGTCAATAGGTTATGAAGTAGAGTTGACACCATTACAGTTGCTTGCATTTTATAATGCAGTAGCCAATAATGGAAAATACATGAAGCCATACTTAGTGACTCAAATCCAACATTTTGGAGAAACACTTAAAACTTTTAATCCTATAGTTATAAAAGAACAAATCGCAAAACCATCAACTATCCGAAAAGTACAATCATTGTTACAAGGAGTAGTTGAAGAAGGAACCGCTAAAAAATTAAAATCAAATCGCTACACATTTGCAGGGAAAACAGGAACGGCTCAAATTAATTATTACAAATTTGATCAAAGAGAAAATATTAAATACCGCGCATCATTCGCAGGATATTTTCCGGCTAAAAATCCTGTTTATTCTTGTATTGTAGTTGTCACAGAGCCACGACAAAATGGACGGTATGGTTCAGAAGTCGCAGGACCAATATTTAGAGAAATATCTGATAGATGTTTTATCGAACAGAAAGAATTATTTCCTAAAGAAAATAACAAACCAAAGATATACGCAGAAAAAAGTAAAATACCTCAGTTAGATGTGGGATACCGAAAAGATGTAGATAAAGTGTTGGAAGAATTAAATATTCCTCACACACATAGCGGAGTAAAAAACTGGGCAGTACTAACAGCAACTACTGATACTCTTCATATCGCACCTCGATATATTAGTCGAGATGTCGTTCCGAATGTGGTGGGCATGGGATTAAGAGATGCCCTCTACATATTGGAAAACTTAGGACTACAAGTAGTCTTTGAGGGTTCAGGAAAAATTGTCAAACAATCCCTGAAAATGGGAACAAAGATAAAAGGTCAACGAATTAAGCTGACGCTTAAATAATTTTGAATGGTGAATTTTGAATGAATCGAAAAACGGTGATTCAAAATTAGTTTCTACGATTTTTCGTCACATTCAAAATTCATCATTCAAAATTCAAAATTATTTTTCGATTGGAAAAGAATTGATTTTAGAAGGCTAAACTAATTATATCAATTTTTTACAAACACCAATCTTAAACATACTTTTTTTAAACAATTGTACGAGAGACTTCTCGCACTTTTGAAATACTACACAATTTTAAACATGGTTTATGTCAATTTATTTGACATGAAAAAAACACAAATTTTATGTTGAATTTTTTGATCATTGAAAAACTAATTTTATAGCGACCGAAGGGAGTATTAAAATTCTTTTTTCGATGATGTAAAACAAAAAATTAATCATAAAATTCAAACTAACTTTTTATTGCAAGCTCTGAAGCACATATTACAAAATGTAAAAGTTGATAAGCTGATTGGGGAATCAGAGGTGAAGGCTAAAAATATAACTTTTGATTCTCGTCAGGTAAATGCAGGGAGCATTTTTGTTGCGGTCTCCGGAACGCAAACTGATGGCCACAAGTTTATTAACAATGCGCTTCAGAGCAAAGCAATAGCAATCGTTTGTGAGGTTTTACCACAAGAGTTACATAAAGATGTGACTTACATTAAAGTACCAGATAGTGGTGAAGCCTTAGGAATAATGGCTTCTAACTTTTATGACAATCCATCTGGGAAATTGAAATTAGTAGGAATTACAGGAACAAATGGAAAGACAACAACAGTCACCCTTTTACATGATTTGTTTTCAAAAATGGGTTACAAAGTTGGACTGCTTTCTACCGTTGAAAATAAAATTGGTAACAAAGTAATTCCGTCAACACATACCACACCTGATGCAGTAGCTATCAATGCATTAATTGATGATATGGTGGAAGCAGGATGTGATTATGCTTTTATGGAAGTAAGTTCTCATGCTATCGACCAACGAAGAATTGCAGGGTTGGAATTTGCAGGAGGTGTGTTTACGAATATTACGCATGATCATTTAGATTATCATAAAACATTCAAAGAGTATTTGAATGCAAAGAAAAAGTTCTTTGATGAATTACCTAACAATGCATTTGCATTGACCAATGTTGATGATAGAAATGGAATGGTGATGGTTCAAAATACCAAAGCCAAAATCCAAAAATATAGTCTTCGAAGGAAGGCAGACTTTAAAGTCAAAATAGTGGATAACAGTCTTTCGGGACTCCACCTTGAAATAAATGGAAAAGAATTTTTCGGTCGACTCATTGGCGAGTTTAATGCTTATAATTTATTAAGCGCATTTGCTGTAGGAGTATTGTTGGGAAAAGATGAATTTGAGACATTGACAATTTTAAGTCAACTCAAATCCGCAGAAGGTAGATTCGATTATGTTTCAAATAATAAAAAAGGTGTCATCGGAATCGTTGATTACGCACATACACCTGATGCTTTGGAAAAAGTCCTGAGCACAATTGACAAATTAAAAACAGGTACGGAACAAATCATAACTGTTGTAGGTTGTGGCGGAGATCGTGACAAAAAGAAACGTCCAGTAATGGCAAAAATGGCGAGTATTTACAGTACAAAAGTCATCATTACTTCAGACAATCCCAGAACAGAAGATCCCGACATCATCATTGAAGAAATGATGAAAGGCGTTCCACCGTATGCTTCTAACAAAGTACTTGCAATATCGAATCGTCTTCAAGCTATAAAGACTGCTTGTCATTTAGCACAAAAAGGAGACATTATTTTAGTTGCAGGAAAAGGGCATGAAAAGTATCAAGATATAAATGGAATAAAAACTCCATTCGATGATAAAAAGATACTCATCGACAATTTAATGTTGAATGATTGAATTATGAATTTTGAATGTGATGAAAAATCGTAGAAACCGTTTTTCGGTTTATTCAAAATTCATCATTTAAAATTCAAAATTATTAAAACGATTATCATTCTCAGATTCACTTTGGTTGATAGTTGTGGCAGCAGAAAATTTCTGCTGCTGCAGCTATTAATTTTGAAAAGAAATTTGAGTCAAAATATAGCTTCAAGTTGAGAGATAGCATCTCAGCCCAAGAGCACAGAGCAAAGCAAGAGATTTTATCTCAAACAATGCTCAACAAAAAAGAAAAATTTACACTTTTACTGGTTTCAAAAAACAAAAGAACAGCAGGCCAAAAACCTAAATTAATAGGGGAAATACATCCTCGATTTTTAAGGATTAACAAAAAGGAACGAAGCCGACAATTTTAATAACCAATGCTTTATCATTTACTTGAGTTCTTAGGGAAAAACTACACATTCAAGGGTGATGACTTGTACCAATTTATTTCCTTTCGTGCAGGTGTCGCCATGATCCTATCTCTTGTAATATCCTTATTATTCGGTGGACGAATAATCAAATTCCTAAAAGCATTACAAATTGGCGAGACCGTTCGAGACTTAGGTCTAGCAGGACAAAAAGAAAAAGAAGGTACCCCAACCATGGGCGGAGTCATAATTATTATGGCGATTCTTATTCCTTTTTTGTTGATGGCTGACTTGACGAACATGTATTCCTTGGTGATGATACTCGTCACGACTTGGATGGGGATTATTGGATTTACTGATGATTACATCAAGGTTTTTAAAAAAGATAAAAAAGGACTTGCGGGCAAATTTAAAATATTAGGACAGGTGGTTTTAGGATTGATAGTTGGAATAATAATGTTCAACAGTCAAGATATAAAAGTAAGAATTGATAAAAAAGTAGCAGCGGAATATGGTTATGAATTAACCGAAATTCAATCTTCAAAAATAGATACAATAGTAGAAGTAAAAGCGGCATTAACGAATGTCCCTATATTTAAAGAATCAGAATTAGATTATGCTTATTTCCTAAAACCATTTATAGATGAAAAGGAAAAAAGACAGAAGTGGGCTTGGATAATTTTTATTCCGATTGCAATATTTTTTGTAACAGGAATATCTAATGGAGCCAATTTGACAGATGGAATAGATGGATTAGCGACAGGAGTATCTGCAATCATTGGAGCAACTTTAGGCATATTAGCCTATGTTTCCAGTAATGCAATTACGGCTGATTACCTTCATATTATGCATTTGCCAGGAGCAGGAGAATTAGTAACATTTTCAGCTTGCTTTTTGGGAGCATGTATTGGATTCTTTTGGTACAATTCTTTTCCTGCTCAAATATTTATGGGCGATACAGGAAGTTTAACCATTGGAGGAATCATAGCAGCATTGGCATTATTAATTCGAACAGAATTTTTGATTCCAGTACTTTGCGGAATTTTTGTAGCGGAAAATTTATCAGTAATGATACAAGTATCCTATTTCAAATACACAAGAAAGAAATATGGAGAAGGGCGACGAATTTTTAAAATGTCACCATTGCATCATCACTATCAAAAATTAGGAATGCACGAGTCGAAGATTGTTTCTCGATTTTTAATCGTTGGAATTTTCTTAGCGGTGTTGACAATTATCTCTTTAAAAATCAGATAGAAAACAAAATCAAAACAGAATCTTTTTTCATGAGATTATTATAAACGAAAAACCATAGAGACTTGGGATATTTAGATTACTACTGTTCTCGGTCTCAAATAAAAAAAAGAAATCTTAGTGTTCTGTCTCTATGTTTTTCATTTTTTGAAAAAAGTAAACGGAAAAGAGGTTTGAGTGAAAGAAAAGATTGGGGATAAATATGATTTTCGAATCATTCATCCCGATAGCTATCGGGACAAAATTATTCATTCAAAATTAATTTAAATGAAGGTAGTCATTCTTGGCGGAGGAGAAAGTGGAGTTGGAGCAGCATTGTTAGCAAAAAAAAAAGGCTTTGAAGTGTGGGTGTCAGACAAAGGAAAAATTAAAGATCAATTTAAAACAGAATTAGAAAAAAGTAATATTCCATACGAGGAATTACAACATACAGAGGAGAAAATATTTGACGCAACAGAGGTGATTAAAAGTCCAGGAATTCCTGACAAAGTGCCTTTAATAAAAGCATTAAAGAAACAAGGTATTCCAGTCATCTCGGAAATTGAATTTGCAGCAAAATACACCAATGCTACCATTATTGGAATAACAGGTAGCAATGGCAAAACGACCACTACCAAGCTGACTTATCACTTGCTAAAAACAGCAGGATACGATGTAGCAGTAGGTGGAAATATTGGTTATAGTTTTGCCAGATTATTAGCGGAAGGGAATCACGCCTATTACGTCTTAGAGTTGAGTAGTTTTCAACTAGACGGTATCCTTGATTTCCATCCAAATGTAAGTGTATTGTTAAATATTACTCCTGACCACTTGGATAGATATGAATATAAAATGGAAAATTACATCCATTCAAAATTTCGAATCATCCAAAATCAAAAAGGAAAAGACCTTTTTATATATAATGGTTTTGATAAAAATATCGAAACCTATTTACAGGGCAAACAACTAGGAATCAAAGAGATACCTGTTAAGAATGTTTTTCATACGAAAAACCAATTAACAGTTGGAGTCTCAGAATTCGATACTACTAAATGCAGCCTAAAGGGGCAGCATAATATGTTCAATGCCACTTGTGCTATACACGTAGCGAAAGCAGTTGGTGTTGAACATAAATTTATACAGCAGGGCTTAGACACTTTTGTCAATGCACCTCACCGTTTGGAAAGCGTTGCAACTATTGATGGAATCGAGTACATCAATGATAGCAAAGCCACCAATGTTGACGCTGTTTTTTTCGCTTTATCAGCGATGGAAAAACCAGTCATTTGGGTCGTAGGTGGAGTAGATAAAGGGAACGATTATAATGCTATCGAAAGTTTAGTGTTAGAAAAAGTAAAAGCCATTGTTTGTTTGGGCGTGGATAACACCCCAATCATTGAAGCCTTTTTAGGTAAAATTGAAATTATTGAAGAAACGCAAAATTGTAAGGAGGCGATTAAAGTTTCCCAACAATATGCACACGTAGGTGATGTAGTACTACTTTCTCCCGCTTGTGCAAGTTTCGATTTATTCAAAAATTACATAGACAGAGGCGATCAATTCAAAGCTGCTGTCTTTGACATCTAATTTTGAATTTTGAATGATGAATTTTGAATGTGTTCTCAATTTTTGAGTCCCCATCTTTCGATTCATTCAAAATTCAAAATTCATCATTCAAAATTAAAGTATGTCATTTGGAAATCAAATATATGCGAAGTTAAGAGGTGACCGAGTCATCTGGATGATTGTTGCCCTACTGGCGATATTTTCCATCTTAGCAGTATATAGTTCGACGACTACTTTGGCATATCGAAATGGAGGAGATACTGAAGCGGAGATGATTAAGCATGTAATGTTTATCATGTTGGGATTGTTTATTACTTATGTATGTTATCTAACACCATATGTGCAGTATTCCAGAATTTCGCCTTACTTAATGTTGCTTGCAATTCCATTGTTAGTTTATACGATTGGATTTGGAGTGGAATTAAACGAGGCAACAAGATGGATTAGAATTCCTTTTACGGGGATGACTGTTCAGACTTCTGACTTTGCTAAACTGGCACTCATTATATATGTAGCAAGAGCCATTTCATCAAAGCAAGAATACATAGAGGATTTCAATGATGCATTTATGCCGATAATAATTCCAATACTTATTATTTGCGGTTTGATTGGACCATCGGATTTATCTACAGCAGGAGTATTATTTTTTACATGCCTTTTGATGATGTTCATGGGGCGAGTAAGTTTGAAATATATTGCGCTTTTATTGTTTTTGGGAGTAGTGCTATTTACGTTTTTGGTCACCTTCGGAACCATGTTTCCTGAATTAGAAATTGTTCGTGTAGATACTTGGGCAGAAAGATTAGAACAATTTATGGATCCTCATTCTGAAGTTTTTCAAGTAGAACAAGCTAAAATAGCAATTGCGAATGGGGAATGGTTTGGATTAGGTCCAGGGAATAGTATTCAAAGAAATTATTTGCCCTCAGCTTTCTCTGATTACATCTACTCGATAATCATTGAAGAGTACGGATTGATATTCGGAGGATTGACTATTCTTTTACTTTATGTTCTTTTGTTCTTTAGATGTGTTTCTATTGTTACAAAAAGTCCGAAAGCCTTTGGAGCCATGTTGGCACTTGGATTAGGATTGATGTTATCCTTACAAGCCTTAATCAATATTGCGGTCAATGTGAATTTATTACCAGTTACTGGGTTGACACTTCCTTTAGTTAGTAAAGGAGGAACTTCAGTAATTTTTTCGAGTATTGCATTTGGAATGATACTAAGTGTAAGTCGATATATTGAAAAAACGAATTAATTATGATGGTGATTAGTGATTGGTAACTGGTGATTCGGAATCATCAATTTTCAATAACGAATCACGAATAACAAATAAACAAAAAACAGAAACGAACATTCTTTTAACCAAACATTTTAAAAAACAGAGACTTTAAAAATTAAAAACTTTAAACGTTATGAGACCCACAGTTTTTTTATTTGACAAAAAGGTACAACCTAAAGGGCAGGTTAGTGAGCAATTATTAGCAGGAACTTGGTTAGCAGTAAGGAATGTTTCGAGAAAGGATTTGATGGAAAAATTTGATTTACAAGTTTCATTGAATTTGAATTGGGATGCAGGATTATTATTGAAAAATGATGTTTCAAGAGGAGTAGGTGGTAATTTTTTAATGCCACCAAGTTTGGACGGATGGACGATTTTAGTTGGAAAAACTTTCAATGATAATCTAGAAATGACTAGAAAATGTAAAGAATTAAGTAAGGAATATGGAGAAGTTTATTTCTTTTCTAACATTCCTTCTACCAGTAATAATCTTTGGATTTATGGAAACGATGGTTTGATGGAAAAATGGGAAACGGAAGATGAGGACTTAGAAAGTGAAGTGGAAAATTTACCTTTTGATTTTAAAAAATTCAATCATCAGTTGAAATTTAAAGATGTATTGCTTTGCAAAAATAAGAAGAGTCAGAATCAAATGAGATTGTGGTAGATTATTTTCTACGCAACTCACAAGGTGACTTCAAGTCACCTTGTGAGTACGACACAAACTAAAAAAAATGAAAGTAATCATAAGCGGTGGTGGAAGCGGCGGACATGTATTTCCCGCAATAGCGATTGCAAATGAATTGAAAAAACAACGTCCCGATGCAGAAATCCTATTCGTAGGAGCAGAGGGAAAAATAGAGATGGAAAAAGTCCCAAAAGCGGGATACCCTATTAAAGGTCTTTGGATCAGCGGGTTTCATAGAAAATTGACATTACGGAATTTGATGTTTCCAATAAAACTTGTAAACAGTTTGTTTAGAGCCTATGGGATCATTCAAAAATTTAAACCCGATGTAGTGATAGGGGTAGGAGGTTACGCAAGTGGCCCGACACTTCAAGTTGCAACGATGAGAGGAATTCCAACTTTGATACAAGAACAGAATTCTTTTCCTGGTGTCACCAATCGACTTTTGGCAAAAAAGGTAAATCGTATTTGTGTCGCCTACGAAGGTTTAGAGCGTTTTTTCCCAAAAGAAAAAATACGACTCACGGGCAATCCAGTTCGACAAGACATAATGGAACTGTCGAATCAACGTGAAGAAGGAATCGAATACTTTGGTTTGGATAAAAGTAAAAAGACGATTTTTCTTTTCGGAGGAAGCCTTGGAGCGAGAACATTAAATGATGCAATGGCAGCAAATAAAGATTTGCTCGAAAAAAATCAAAACGTTCAAGTGCTTTGGCAAACAGGGAAACTTTATATCAATGAGTTTCAAAATTCTGAAACTGCTCAATTGCCGAATGTAAAGATTTTACCCTTTGTAGATCGAATGGATTTGGCTTATGCAATGGCAGATGTGATGGTGACGAGGGCAGGAGCCTTGACTATTTCAGAGCTTTGTTTGGTTGGAAAACCTGCAATTCTCATTCCTTCGCCAAATGTGTCGGAGGATCATCAAACGATGAATGTTAAAGCTTTAAGCACTAAAGATGCTGCAGTTTTAGTAGAAGATAAAAATGCAAATACGATGTTGGAACAGGCTTTGCATATGCTTGATAATGAGGAAGTTATAAAATCGTTAGGCGAAAATATTAAAAAACTGGCTCAACCGAGAGCTACGGAAAATATAGTTTCTGAAATATTAATTTTGAATGACTGAATTAATTTTGAATTTTGAATGATGAATTTTGAATCCTAAGATACGGTTTCTACGATTTTTTGTCAGATTCAAAATTCATCATTCAAAATTCAAAATTAACAAAGGGTGAAATTAGAGGACATTAAAATAATCTATTTCGTCGGCATCGGAGGCATCGGTATGAGTGCCTTAGCAAGACATTTTAACAGCCGAGGAATCGCAGTTTTCGGATACGATAAAACCGAAACAACACTAACCAAAACGTTGGCTAGTGAAGGGATGAAAATCCATTATGACGATGATATTTCGCAAATACCTGAAGGGGTGGATTTGGTCGTTTATACGCCAGCCATTCCTGAATCGCATGGTGAACTAAGCTATTTTTGGGAAAACGATTTTCCAGTAAAAAAACGTTCGGAAGTACTCGGAATTATTAGCCGAAGTATGAAGGCGATTGGAGTTGCAGGAACACATGGTAAGACATCTACAAGTTCAATTTTGACTTGGTTGTTAAAAGTTGGAGGTGTGGATTGCACGGCTTTCTTAGGTGGAATCGCTCAAAATTTTGAGAGTAATTTTATTGAAGGAAAAAGTGATTGGGTGGTGATTGAAGCAGATGAATATGACCGTTCCTTTTTACAATTAAATCCAGATATGGCAATTGTTTTGTCAATGGATGCCGATCATTTAGATATTTATGGAAACCATGCTTCAATGCATCATAGTTTTTATGAATATTTAGAAAAGACAAAACCTGGTGGATTTGTTTTTGTAAAAGATGGATTGCGAGTACCATTTAATAAAGTGAATATCACATACGGACAATTTGGAATTGATAGCGGAGGATACCGAGCGGAGCATGTAAGAGTAGAAGATGGATGCTTTGTTTTTGATTTTAAAAGTTCTATTGAAAATATTGATAACATTAAATTTACATTACCTGGGAAACATAATGTTGAAAATGCAACTGCAGCAATTGCTGTTGCTCAACAATTAGGAATCAAAGGTGATGCTGTTAAAAAAGCTTTAGCTTCATTCAAAGGAATTAAGCGAAGATTTGAAAGAATATTTGACCAAGACGGCATAGTTTATACGGATGATTACGCACATCATCCTTCTGAATTGAATGCAGCAATTGGTGCAGCGCGGATGCTTTTTCCCAACAAGAAAATTACGGGAATCTTCCAACCTCATTTGTACTCACGTACCAATGATTTTCAAGATGGTTTCGCTGCTGCTTTAGATCAACTGGACGAGGTGCTTTTAATGGATATTTATCCTGCAAGAGAATTACCAATACCCGGTGTGACTTCTAAAATTATTTTTGATAAAATGAAAAATCCAAACAAAGTGCTTGTAACAAAAGCGACTTTGATGGAGACTTTAAAAGAAAGAAAAGTAGAAGCATTGTTAACGCTTGGCGCAGGAGATATTGACACTTTTGTTTTGCCAATTAAAGAGTGGCTAGAGCGTAAATGATGTTGAACTTTAACCACATTTGGAATACTAGAATAGACCTGTGGTTTAAAAAAAAGGTTCTTTGACAATTCTCATGGATTGCCCTGAAAGGGCAGAAGCAGTAGCATCGGGCATCGCCCGATGGTGATATAAAAAATTATCACAGCCCTGAAAGGGCGTAAGCATAGCAATTACAAATAAATTGGCTTGCGCCCTTTCAGGGCTTTTCGAAACCTCTTAGACTACATCGGGCGATGCCCAATGCTACTGCTTCTGCCCTTTCAGGGCAATCCATGAGAATTGTCAAAGAATTCAAAAAAATAAACTGAGAAATGAATTCCGAGACCCTCAAAACGATAAGACGTTTAGCACTCATTGCGATTGCATTTGTATTGTTAGGGTTTATCGTATGGTCAGTTAATAAGCGAGAAAGTTCGCTTTCAGGAGACATGAAAATTGAAATTGAACCTTTACCAAATGGGAGAAATCTCATGACAGTAGGAGATGTTCAAACGATTATACAAAGAAATTTTGTATTTAATTTAACAGAGGAAAAAGTTCCTCTTGGAAGATTGAAAGTAGGTGAAATTGAAAGAGTTTTAGAGGAAGAACCATTTGTTCTTGATGCGGAAGTTTATGTGGATGCCAACAATCAATTGTACATTCATACGAGCCAACGGACACCTATTATTCGAGTCATTGATAAGGACAATCAAAACTATTACATGGATGTTGACGGAAGGCAAATGCCAATGTCAGATCATAGTACGGCAAGAGTGATTGTAGCGACAGGAGAGATACCACCGTACACACCGGATTTCAAAGAATCTAGGAAAAAGCATTTTTTAAAAAACCTGTTTGACCTTGTTCAATATATCCGAGCCGACGAATTTCTCAATGCATTAGTTGAGCAAATTTATGTCGACAACAAACTTGAATTTACGCTGATCCCAAAAGTGGGAAAGCAGAAAATAATTTTTGGAAAATACGAGGAGGTAGACGATAAATTTAACCGCTTAAAATTATTCTATAATGAAGGCATGTCAAGAGAAGGATGGCAAAAGTATAAAACCATTAATTTGAAATATCGCAAACAAGTCGTTTGCCAAAAGAAATAAACTAATTGATAATGAAAAATGAATAATGAATAATTTCGAAAATCGTAAAATTCACGTTTAAGAATATTATTCACTATTAATTATTCATTTTTCATTAATAATATATCCCTTACATTTTTTAACCATAAAAAGAACGTAACACTCTTTTAAACTTTGAAACATTATGATGATGGAAGCAAACTTACCGAAACAAGATGTTGTAGTCGCTTTGGACATAGGCACTACAAAGGTTTGTGCGATTGCAGGTCGTAAAAACGAACATGGCAAAATTGAGATCCTCGGAGTCGGAAAAGTCGATTCAGAAGGTGTCATGCGTGGAATCGTTACAAACATCGAGAAAACTGTCAGAGCTATCTCTGACGCTGTAAAAGCTGCCGAACGTGCAGTAGGAAAACCTATTAAAATCGTTCATGTAGGCATTGCAGGACAGCACATTAAAAGCCTACAACACCGTGGAATCTTGACCAGAGATACCGACCACGATGAAATTAGTCAAAAAGATATTGATCGCTTAGTGAGCGATATGTACAAATTGGTATTGCCTCCTGGCGATAAGATTTTACATGTCATTCCACAAGAGTACACGATTGATAATGAACAAGGGATTACTGATCCTATTGGCATGTCAGGCGTACGATTGGAAGCGAACTTTCATATCATCACAGGACAAATTACTGCTTCACACAATATTGACAGATGTGTTCGTAAGACAGGTTTGCAAGTGGCAGACATGACTTTGGAACCTATTGCATCTTCAGCAGCTGTATTAAGCGATGAAGAAAAAGAAGCAGGTATTGCACTTGTGGACATTGGTGGAGGTACAACTGATATTACAATTTTCCAAGAAGGTATCATCCGACATACAGCGGTGATTCCATTTGGAGGACATGTAATTACAAAAGACATTAAAGAAGGTTGTACTGTTATTCACCAACAAGCTGAAAAATTAAAAATCAAATTCGGTTCTGCATTAGCAGAAGAAGTTTATGATAATCGAATCATTACGATTCCTGGACTAAAAGGGCGTGAACCAAAAGAAATTTCTGAAAAGAATTTATCTCGAATTATTCAAGCAAGAGTAGAAGAGATTTTGGATTACGTAGTTTGGGAAATCAGAAGAAGTGGTTACGAAAGAAAATTGATTGGAGGAATTGTTTTGACTGGCGGAGGAGCATTGTTAAGTCATATTGACAAATTAACAGCTTTCCATACTGGAATGAGCACTCGAATTGGTTTACCGATTGAGCATTTGGCTCATGGTTATACTGAGCAAGTTTGTAGTCCAGTTTATTCTACTGCAATTGGATTGTTAATCAAAGGAGTTGATGCCAATGAATTACGTCCAGAAAGAATCGCAGAGCCTGTTGTTGCCGAAGTAGAAGATGTTCTTGAAAAAGAACCATCTAACGCTTCAGAAGTAAAAGGTAAATGGTACGACCAATTGTTCAAGAAAACCAAAGAATGGTTTGAAGACGAACCAGACTCTGACTTTTAACGGTTAATGATTAATGTTTAATGTTTAACAACTAACATAGAAAATTTTCCAAAGGAAAATTTAAACGCTATACGGGTTAATCATTAATCATTAACAATTAATCATTACTTGAGACTATGAGAAAACATTATATCTAATTCCTTTTAATAAAAAAAAACACTCAATATTATGTTATTTGATTTGCCAAAAGAAACTACATCGATAATAAAAGTGATTGGCGTCGGGGGTGGCGGAAGCAATGCTGTGAATCACATGTTTAACCTAGGTATTGTAGGCGTTGATTTTGCCATTTGCAATACTGATAATCAAGCCATGGAACAAAGTAAGATTCCAACTAAAATTCAGTTGGGGCCAAACTTAACCGAAGGACTTGGTGCAGGTTCTAAACCTGACATCGGACGTCAGGCTTGCATTGAATCTATAGATGAAATAAAAACATTTTTAGCAAGTAATACTAAAATGCTTTTTGTGACTGCAGGAATGGGTGGTGGTACTGGAACAGGTGCTGCACCAATCATTGCTAAAGCTGCACAAGAAATGGATATTTTAACGGTAGGAATTGTTACCCTTCCATTTTCGTTCGAAGGTCGTCGTCGATCAAAACAAGGTGTTGACGGATTGGATGAATTGAAAAAAAATGTGGATACTTTAATCGTAATTTCTAATGATAAATTACGTCAGATTCACGGTAACTTAAAATTATCAGAGGCCTTCTCAGAAGCCGATGATATTTTATCTACTGCAGCAAAAGGTATCGCAGAAATCAT
>Ga0114957_1001877_pt1 | contig 21391 bp, 22 predicted proteins | sample BantaG_FD_87175 | JGI IMG/M metagenome (GOLD analysis project Ga0114957, IMG submission 87175) | Marine algal microbial communities from Bantry Bay, Ireland - BantryBay_4 metaG | ecosystem: Host-associated > Algae > Red algae > Unclassified | place: Bantry Bay, Ireland | collected 2014-11-21 | reverse complement strand
CTTGGCCACATATTTCAGCACTCAAATTAAAGGAAAGAATGTCAGCTTAATTGGCCTGTCACTCGGAGCAACAATGTGTTTGAGGATAAAAGACATTTTAGGAGATAGAATTCAGCATATGTATTTAATGGCTCCAGGGGGGATTCCTCTAAGTCGGATTAGAAAAGAAATGATTAGAAGTGCATTGAGAGAACTTTCCACTGAAGATATGGTAAGGAGATCTTTGGGTCTAGAGGATTCAAAGTATTTAGATCATTTTAGTAGAAACTTTGAGAGTGTGAATGCTTATTTTAAAATACTAGAAGCCCAGTTGTTCTCAAGTTTTCCAAATAATAATTGTGATAATTTTATTACCTATATCAAAGCGGCTATTGATGTAGACTACACAGCTCAAATGAAACATTATCAAGATGAAATCTCTATTATATGGGGGGGAAAGGATAAAGTTTTCTCTTCTAAGCATCTTCTGAAAATACAAAGTACAATGCCTAGGTCCAAAGTTTATCTTTTGCCTGAACTTGGTCATTATCTTCCCCTCGAAAACCCACAACAAATATTAAACATATTAGGTGAACATGAAATTTTTACTGTTTGACATTCTTTTGTACTTTTTTGGAATTATTACTTATGGAGGCTCTGCTGCCGTGAGCTTCTCTTTCGCAAATTTCTTTTGGAGTGAAAACTATTTAGTAAATACTCTTATTATTTCTTTGAGTTTTTTACTTTTCTTGCATACTTTTATTTTAATCCTTGGTTTACTTAAAAAAATATTTCAACCGAAACTGATAGTAGGTGATTTTCCGATCTCTTTGAATAAAGACTATTTTGCTTGGGGATTAAATTCGGTTTTCTGTGGACTCTTTTTTTCCTCACCTTTCACTGAAATTTCTCAGTTGCTGTTTTCAACAAATTGGCTCTTTTATAGATCAATGGGAATGAAGAGACCATTTTCTACACTTATAGGGCAGAAGACAATCATTAGGCAACCTGAGCTTATCACACTCGGTTCGCACTCAATTATAGGGCTAGGAGCAGTACTTACTTGCCATTTTTCGCCAAATACAAAAACTCACACACAACAAAGAATAACAGTTGGAAACCACTGTGTAGTTGGAGGAGCAGCTAATATTGCTCCTGGAGTTACAATAAGTGATCGCTCTGTTATTGGATCTAAATCCAGTCTTTTTCCTAGTGTGGTCATTGGTAGTGGTGTGAGAATGGGGGCGTTTTGCCGAGTAGATTCAGGAGTCACAATTCCCGATAATGTTCGAATTAAGTCCCACTCACGAGTAACAAGAGATTTAAAAATTACAAGTGGTGATATACTTGAAGGAAGCCCAGCTAAAGTTATAAAAAAAGGAGATCATAATGAGCTTTGAAGAAAAATTAAAGTCTGCTTTAGAGGAATCTATTGAACAGATTAAAGAAACACTTTTTTATAAAAATCTATTAGATGGGCAAAATGTGAAGGAAATATATCAATCTTATCTTTACCATGCTTATCACTACGTTGTGAAAACTGCGAGCTTTACCCCCTTGGCTGCACGAAGAATGGGGAGTGAACATTTAAGAGCAAGAAAATGGATCTTAGAGCATTCTGCTGAAGAAATGGGACATGAGTTAATGGCGTTGAAAGATTTGCATTTCTTAGGGAAAGAAAAAGATGAAGTTATAAATGGTATAATTCCAATAGGAGTTGTCGCTTGGATGAGCTTTTTTCATCATAAAGTGACGCAAGGTAATCCTTTTGGTGTTTTTGGAGTTCTTTATTTTCTAGAAGGAATGGCAGAGTCATTAGCACCTAAGATTCTTGGCCCAATAATGAATAGTTTAGAAGGTGATGAGAAGAAAGCAGTAAGTTTTTTTAAGGAACATGGGGAACTTGATCATGGGCATTTAAAAGAACAGGAAGTTATTATCTTTTCTGCTAAGTTAACAAAAAATGATGAAGACGTTATTATACAAACATTAAAAGAGTCAGTTCAGATAAAAGTTTTTATGCTAAATACACTGATGAGGGACTTATAAATGAAACCATCTGATAAACAATTAGTTAATTTAATAGTTGAAATAACAGGAAAGGAAGCAAAACATATTACAGATGCTGCCCACCTTCGCAATGATTTGTCGATGGATTCAATCTCGCTGGCCGATTTGCTCGCAAGCTTGGAAGAAGATTATGAGCTTGTGATCGAGGTCGAGGATGTAAGTGAAATAGAAACAGTGGGGCAACTTAAAAGCTATGTCAAAAATCTTTAACTCTCACAATCAAGTTGAAAATGTGAGATTATTTGAGGGGAGAGGTATTGCTCTAATTGATAGTCATGATACTTTTTTTGTTCTTTCCCAAAGAGCTCGAAAATAACATCAATCACTGTTTGTTCTGAATCTAGGTTGAATGCAAATAGTGTTTTATTTTCATAGAAGAATGAAATGTATGTGCATGCACAGATGATTTGTGAGTAGAGCTGTGCTCTTAGCCTTGCAGCATAAGACTTCGGGTCATAATCTATTTGGCTTTCTTTCTTCAACCTCGATATTTTAGATTCAACTATTTCAAAAAGATCCTTGTGAATTTTATTTTTGAGAGAATTGTAGTGAGAAATAGCAAAGTCAAAGTTTCTATTAGAAAGTCTGAGCCCTTGACCTACAAAAAGAGGTGCCTGATGTTCTAGATTAAAAACATCACTATAGCTGTCATTTGCTTCTAAGTGTTTTAAAATATTCGAAGTCTGAGTAGCAATGAGAAAGAGGTTTACACCTGAGCTTCCATCAAATAGAGAGACAACTGCATGATCTCTTTTAAATTTTTCAAAAAGGGGATAGTCTTGTTCATTTAAATAGGAGCGTGCTCCTAGGACTTCACCAATTAATAAAATAGCTTCATCTGTCACTTTAGGGATCTGATACTTGATGACAGCAGAGTACAAACTCATTGATTGAGGGTAGATAGTAATGGCCCTATTCATAACAAGAGAAACCCCTTCAATTAGTAATAGTTTTAGGTAAGCTTTTTTTATTAATGTATTCACACTATCTAAAAGAAAAAGTTTTTTACCATAGAGCTCTCTTTTATAACTAAAGTCGATGGCCATTCTTAAACAAGAATCTAGTGCCCCAAGAGAAAATGCACTGCACAGTGTTCTGGATACTTGGAGTGTTTTTGCGATAACTTCTAAACCTTTTCCCATTCTTGATATAGCCATAGAGGCCGGGATTTTTGCATTTATAAACTGAATCCCACTAATGTCAGCTCCCTTGATTCCATGAGTTTTTAAAGGAGGTAAATATTTAAAGCTCTCTTTTCTTAGTTGATCTTTATCAATAAAAAGTAGTGTTAACCCTTTTTGTGTCTGACATAATAAAGACAAACTACCTGCAATTGTCGCATTGTTAATACACCACTTTTCTCCGCTTAATAATTCATTAACATAAGTGACTTTGCTCGCCATGAGATCACTGCCATTATCTAACTCAGTGAGGGCCACACATGTTGCCTTTTCATTTAAAAGCTTATGAGCAATGAGTTCTTTTTGTTCTTGATTTCCTGCTATCCAAATAGGGAGTGAGCCAAGGAATGATTGTCCAAAGGCGATAGCGCAAGTTAAATTGCGTCGACTCAAGCAGCGGCCTCTTAAGAAAAGTTGCTCTATAGATCCTAGATCTCCTCCCAAATCTTGAGGAACAATCCAGCGATAAATACCCTTCCAATCTTCAAACTCATGGGGATATCTTGCATTTAAGTCGTCTTCGAGAACTCGTTGCTCTTTTCTTTCGACTTCTCCTAAAAAAAGTTCTGCTTGCTTGGTTACTTTATCCATTTAATCGCCTTCCATTTTTCTAGCGTTTTTGCCCAAGTTTTGGAGTTAAACCCTGCTTGATGATCAGTAATAAAAATATTTTCTAACCCTCTCAATGGAGCATCGATTGGGTAGGGCTCTGGAAATGTGACATCGGTCAAGTACTGAGCTTCCATGTTTTTATTAAAAAATGTAACAAGTGATTTTTCATCAAAAAGCTCACCTCTTGCGACATTAATTATTGTGATGTCTCTTTTTAAATATTTGAAAAAAGATTTTGGTGTGAACATTGCCTTTGTCTCGGAATTTAAATCAAGAGCAATGATTAAAATGTCAGCTGACTCTAGGAAGGTCTCACGCTTTTCATAACTAACTAAAGGAAATCCAGCATCGGTTTGTCGGGATAAAATTTCAATTTGTGAAAAAATATTTTTATGAGTGTCGAAAATACTTTTACCAATATGACCAAAGCCCATAATGGATAGTGTTAGGCTTTCAGTTGCAAGTGGAAGTGTTCTTTCTCTAATACTTTTCATTGTGAGATAGAGAGTGTGTTGAGCCACAGATGAACTGTTGAGCCCTTTGATATTTATCAGCTCGCAGTTTAATTTTTGGTAACTCTCTGGAACCTGTGATGAGAGAAGAAAGAAACCTTTGAGTTGTGTGTTTGATTTTAAAAAGCTAAATGGAACTGAAAAGCCCATAATGTAGTTAGCGTTACTAAGAATTTTCATTAAACCCTGAGTCTCTCTTATCACTGAAACCTCCCAATTAGAGGGAATTGTTTGTAATACGGCTTTGATAAAGCTATCTGGGATTTTTTTACTTAAATTTAAAAAAACAAACTTCATATTTGAACTTTCACATAGTCAAGTATATCGGAAACAGTGACCCATTTGTTTAAATGACTTTCATCGGTTTCCTTTTTTAACTTGAAATTAATTTCGTGGAGTAAAGACATTCTCCCTAGGGAATCTAGACCTAAATCATCGATGAGCTTGTCAGTGGTAGAGATTTCTTCAATTTTTTTTCTTAAGTAGATATCATCAACTTCTTTTAAGATTTCTTTTAAAAATTCTAGCTCTTTCATACTTATCCCTAAGGTAAACTAAGATGTTTTCTTCCTAATGGTTTTTCAAACTTCTTATTTTTAAATTTATGAGTTAGTTCTATGACTCTTTGCCTGACTTGTGCTGGCTTAATAACTTCATCAATAATTCCAAGTTTTAGAGCAATCTTAGGACTTTCATACTGCTCATAATAATCTTGACTGCGATCGGTATTATCATCATAAAGCATCGTTTTTGCTGCAGCATAGCCCATAATTGCAATACTTGATTTCTCAAGCGCCATTACATAGTCTCCACCTTGGTTTTTAGTTTGCATCATCAAAAAAGCAGCAGCTCCATAGCAGCGCCGAACGACGACAGAAAGTCGTAATGTAGTGGTTTGCATAGATTGACACATTTGGGCTCCATATCTTAAAAGTCCGTTGTGCTCTTGTTCCTCTCCCGGCATGAAACCTGGAACATCAATAAGGTTGAGTAAGGGTATGTTAAAGTTATTACAGAACCTTATAAAACGCGCTGCTTTTCTTGCGGCTTTATAATCAATGGCACCTCCCAAGGATGTGCTTTGATTTGCAATAAGCGCATAGTTTATTCCTCCTATCTTTGAAAAACCGGTAAGAAGTGACTTCGCAAAATCTTTTTTTAATTCAAATAAGTGAGAGTCATCAATGATTGCATTTATAAAATTTTTAATATCATAAGCTTGTTTAGGTCCTGAAGGAAGAATCATTTTATCTCTAGGCTCTTGGCTTGGTGTGATTTTGACTATTGATTGTGAATTGGGAGGAATAAACTCTAAAAGTTTTTTTAAAGAATCTATTTGCTCTTGGATGTTTGAGTCGATGATGTCAGATATTCCTGTTACTTCTGATTGAACCTGTGCCCCTCCAAGTTTTTTGATACTTGTTTTTCTTCCCATCACTTTCTGAATAACTCCAGGCCCTGTTACCATGAGAGAAGAGCGAGCTTTATTAAACAAAGCAAAATCCATTAATGTACATGAATAAGCGGGGGCCCCCATTGTTGTCCCCATAATGAGAGCGATTTGAGGAATCACTCCAGATATTTTAATATTCATCGCAATGACTTTTGTATAAGCGTCTGCACTTTTGATACCTTCTTTAACACTAACTCCAGGTGAACACATGAAAGAAATTAAAGGGATTCTCTCTTCAAGAGCAAGCTCCATGATACTTAAGATCGATTGGGCACCAACAGAGCTGATAAAACCTTGATTTACTTTTGGTTGGTGGCTATATATTGCCACTCTTTTGTTATTAATCTTAGCGAACCCAGACACAATCTCTTTACATTGAGAGTTTACCTCTTGAAAAGTATCTTGATCGGTCGCATATTCAATCCAGGCCAGTGGATCCATTTTAATTTTAGGCATAGTTAATTATCCTACAAGGAGTTCAAAAGGTTGAGTTTTGGCAAATTGTTCCTTACCTGATTTTCTTTATTTAAGGTAGGATAGAAGGGGAGTTCTTCATATAACTGAGAGAAAAGCTTTTAGGTGAGTCTAGAGGAATAGTAGAAATGGATAGATTAATTGATTTAATTTTAAATTTTCCAAAAAGAGTTTTGTTTTGCTGTTTATTGACTGTGCTTTCTTTTATTCCCGGTTTATTAAAGTTAGAGCAAAATTATAGTCACCGTAATTGGTTTAACTCACAAGATCCTGCTTTAATTGATCAGGATCGTTTTGAAGAAGACTTTGGCTCCCTTGATAGCTTGAATATAATGCTTCGTTATAAAAAAGATATTTTTAGCGAAAATAATCTTAGACACATCAGACAGTTAACAACAAAACTGTCTTTATTAGATCATGCTATTCGTGTTGATAGCCTTACTAACAGTACTATTTCTTATGCAATAAAAGATGATATTTTAATTGAAAGTTTAATTCTAGGTAATGAGGTTTTTTCACCGGAAAGTTTATCTCGTATTAAGAGGCGAGCACTCGCAGACCCTGTGGTCTCAACAAATTTAATCTTTAATGATAATAAAACAACCCTTATAAACTTTAAATATAAAAAAGTAGAAGGTAGTAATACTTTTTATAAAGAAGTTCTTGAAAGTGTAGAAAATACTTTAAATGCGAATGGCTCTGAAGGGCTAAAGTCATTTCATGTGTTGGGAGATGCTAAGGTCACAACAAGCTTTAGAAAAAGTGCGACGAGTGATTTGAAGATTCTTATCCCAACCTTACTTTTCTTAGTGGCGTTGTTACTTTTTTATCAATTTAATAAATTACTCATCGTCCTTATTTCATTCTTATCGATTATCTTCTCTATCGTCGTTATGTTAGGCTTCGCAGGATATTGCGATATTTCCTTTAATAATTTAACTTCTATTACCCCTGAGTTAATACTCGCGATAGGCCTTGCTGATGCGATTCACATTATTACTATTTATGCTTTACAGTTAAAAACTAAGGGCTCGCCTGAAGCCTTACGCTATTCTTTAAAGAAAAATTTCATACCTACAATTGTCACGTCTTTAACAACTTCATTTGGATTTCTCGCTTTTATAAACTCAGATATGGATAACATTAAAATGATGGGGATCATTGCTGCCTTTGGAACTGTCATTGCTTGGCTTGTTACTTACTTTTTCTTAGCACCTTGTATTTTACTTTTTGTTTCAGATGTAAAAACACGCACCATCAATTTGAAGTTCAGCTCACAGGCTTTCATAGAGGTTTTATTGAAAAACAAAAAGAAGGTTTATTTCTTTTACACTGTGTGCATTACACTTTCTTTACTGCTCATACCAAAACTTGAAATCAACTCAGATCCTTTGAAGTACTTTCGAGGGGAGCTCGATTTTTCTAAAGACATATATCTAGCTCAAGAGGAAATGAAAGCTGTGTTCCCCTTGGAAATCATCTTCGACTCAGGTAAAGAAGGTGGTGTTAATGATAAAGAGTATTTAGAGAAAGTTGAGAGTTTTCTTGATTGGATTTATAAGTCTGACCTCGTTGGTTATGATCATTCAGTGTTGAAGGTTATTAAAAATATGAACAAGGTTTTTCATGCAGAAGATGAGAAGTACTTCTCAATTCCAGAAACAAGAGAAGAGATTGTTCAGCTTCTTTTTTCTTATAACTTATCTGTCCCGCAAGGAAGAAGCCTAAACGATAGAGTTGATTTTTCGAGCCGGAAACTTCGTTTAACGTTGATGACCAAGCATATGGACTCAAAGGCTGCCAACTCCTTTTATCGGAAAATTAGAGAGGAAGCCCTCAAAAGAGAGTTAGCAATCAAAATTACAGGTAAGAGATATTTATGGCACTCTTTAAATGAAAAAGTGGTTCATGCCTTTTTGAAATCATTGGCAATGGCATTACTATTTGTGACTTTAATCCTTACTTCATTTTTAAAGTCAGTGCGCTTAGGATTACTTTCCCTTATTCCCAATTTGATTCCCATTATTTCTGGATCTGTTTTTTTGACGATATTATCCAGACCTTTAGATATTGGCTCGAGTATTGTGGCCAGCATTGTACTAGGAATTGCAGTGGATGATACGATACATGTCATTTCCAATTATAGTTATTATTTAAAGGAATATGGAGACAAGAAATTGTCTCTGATTAAAGTCTTTTCTGAAACAGCTCCTGCCTTGATTATAACAACGCTAATTTTGAGCTTGAGTTTTGCTTGCTTTATTTTTGCAAGCTTTATTCCAAATCAAAATATGGGAATGCTTATGTCCCTCTCACTGTTTTTTGCATTAGTTTGTGACTTAACGCTTTTACCTTTACTTCTTTTTGATTTTACTAAAGATTGAAGGCTTATTTGTATTTGATAAGCTGAAAAAGGTAAGACTGTAAAGCTTGCGGTAAAGTACCAACTATGTGGGTTAGTTGAGCGAAGGGAAATGGAAAACTTAAGACGAGTTTGTTTTTTTCAACAGCATTAATGATTTTTAAGGCGGCTTGATCAGCTTTCATTAAAAATGGCATGGGGTGATTATTGTCTTTGGTGTGGTCTGTTTCAATATATCCAGGTTGAATTATTGTCAGCTTAACATTCGATTTCTTTAAGTCTCTGGCCAATGATTGTGAATAGGTACTTAGAAAACTTTTGCTTGCACAGTAAGCCGCATTCCCGGGTAGCCCTACTAGTGAAGATATTGAGCTTGTTGTCACAAAGTGTCCCTTTTTCCTTGCAAGGAAGCGAGGAATAATAGAATTAACACTATTGAGAAAGCCTAAAACATTAGCTCGAGTGAGTTCAATATCTCGTTCAATCTGTAATTTGGAAGTTTTCTTACTCACACCAATTCCTGCGTTAGCATAGAACACATCAATAGGACCCATCAAATTTTCAAAGCTTTCTACGGCCAAGTCTATTTGATCAGAGTCAGTAATATCAGCTTGAAAGTATGAAATATTGCTATTTCTGTCTCTAGGAATGTTTCTGGCACAAACACCTACTCTATGACCTTTTTTGAGGTATCTTTCGGCAATTGCCGCCCCAATACCCTTTGTTCCGCCCGTAATAAAAATATTCACTTAATAAGCTTAGACTAAATAGTGTGATAATCCGAGGTGCATATTTATTTATTTATTTATCATATGAATTATGCTTTAAGGAGAGAATGAAAATAACACTCTGCCTCTTTTTGCTTTTCCCCCTTTTCGTGGTTTCAGGAGAATTTCCTATAGATAGTCTAAATAACCCTAGAAAGGTGTTTTGGGATAATGGAAATACTTTTATCCGCTCTGTTGTGGATATGAGAAATTATTCACTTGAGTCTGGAGTCAGTCGTAAGAAGCCTTGGTCGGGATATTATTGGCCATATGCTTATGGAGGAGTTGCTTACAGATATAATAGTAAAAGGGTTAAAGAGCTAACTTCCAAATATAAAGCCGATAAAGTGTTCCCTCTCTTATTTAATGAGTTTAAAAGAACATCTAAAGAGTTTTTTCAATCAAGTCCCAACCTAGATCATTTATCACCTGCAGAGAAGTATGACCTTTTATTAGGGGATTATAACTTCACTTTAACTAAGAGCCTTTTTAGTAAATTTAATAGTATCTATAATAGTAATAACCGAATCCCTCAATGGTTTGGGATTTGTGATGGGTGGGCAGCAGCAAGTATCAAAAGCTCAAAACCTCAAAAGAGTGTCGAGTTTATTTTAGATGATGGACGAAAACTTGTATTCTCACCCCATGATATAGAGGCTTTATTGAGTTTACTTTGGTCACACTCTAGAGCCAAAATGGCAGGGCAAAGATGTGGAGGGACTAATAATTGTCCTGACTTGAACCCTGGGAGTTTCCATTTGGGACTTGTTAATCAAATCGGAGTAAATGGAGAATCTTTTGTTATTGATAATGAACGACAAACTCAGGTATGGAATCATCCTGTTTATAAATATGAATTACGTTACTTTAATGTCCAAACAAGAAAGAGCTATCAAAAACTCAAAGACAACTTAATACCAATCTCTAGTTTAACATACAGGAATTATAACCGCTCAAGAGAAGCCAGATATATATTAGGAGTTACGCTTAATTATACTTATGCAGATTTAAGCTATTCGGTTCAAAGTGGTGTAGCTAGTCAGAAAGATAAAACGGATACTGTAAATTATGACTTAGAGCTTAATGACAAGTATCAGGTTGTTGGTGGTGAATGGAGATCTGATAAGTACCCAGACTTTATGTGGGTTCCTTATAAAAAGAATATTGAAGTTCATGGGGAACGTTTAGTTTCAAGAGTTTTAAATGAGAGTGGATTGCCATCTAAGGAAATTAAAGTTCTTGCGATAGGAGGCTCTCTTGGTGGGTACAACTATAAAGGAAATTCTCGTTTGCTCGTTCCAGTTCCTAGCTTAGTTAATTATCTTTTAAAGAAATCTCTTTAAATTACAGGAATATAAAATTGAAATTTTGCTCCATCTGTAAAGTTAGGGTCAATTGTGATCTCACCTTTATGGATCTCTATAATTTTCTTTACAGTTGAGAGCCCAATACCAATACCGGCGACAGATCCTAATTGCTTCTTATTTCCCCGTTTAAATATTTTAAAAAGCTTGTTTTGCAAGTTGACAGGTATTCCTTTCCCATGATCAATAATGGTGAAGCAATGTAAATTATTTTCAAGACTATAATCAATTTGAATAAAAGGGCTCGAGTTTTCTTTTTTATATTTTATTGAGTTTGAAAATAGATTGACAAAAATATCAGTTAAGTACCTCTCGTTAGCGGTCATTTTTAAAGGAAGCTCTTTCGCAATGATATTGATTTGAGCTTGAGAATCTTTTATCTCATTAATGAGAATGTTTTTGGCACTTTCAATTACTTCTTGAGGGTTAACTACTGAGAAGTTTAATTCAGAACGACCAATTTGACAGAGCTCAAGTAAGTCTTGAGTCAGCTGCTTCATATGTTGAGAAGTTTTTTGAATACTTTTAAGGTAGGGCAAGAGGTTGGAGTTTGTTTCTCTATCAAGCTTAGATTCAATAATCTCTGAATACGTCCAGATTTGTCTAATAGGGGACTGTAGATCGTGAGAAATGACATATGCAAATTGCTCGAGTTCTTTGTTAGATCTTTGTAATTGTGTTTTGTGGTTTTTTAAAAAAGTAATATCTAATTGATTTGCTTTAATCGTGAAGGTTTCATCTTTTTTGCTAGGATAAAAATTTAGATGAGCTAGAACCCATGATGTTTTCATTTTCTTTGATAAGATTCGGTACTCTATTTGCGACTCATGAACTTGATTACTCCTTAACCTTGTTAAAAGATTTTCTATTTTGGAAATGTCCTCAGGGTGAACCAATTCCAAGTAGTCCTTCTCAGATGAAAGGGTGACATTGTTTTCTTTGTAATATTTTTCAATAGATCGACTTGAAGAAAATTCTACTTTCTTTCCTCTGAGCTTAAGCTGAAGTATACCGTTTAAAGAAGCAATTTCATTTTGCATAATTACTATAAATCTTGAGTAGAGTTTCACAGGTTGCTTTAAAACCATCAGGTTTAAGTATGTAATTATCTGCGCCAAGCGCATAAGCTTTTTCAATTTCCTCTTGATGTAGAGATGTTGAAAAAAGTAAGAAAGGAGTGTCTTTTAATCGATCATTCTCTTTGAATTTTTTTAAAATTTCAATTCCGTTCATGTCTGGTAAGTTCATGTCCGAAATCACTATCTCGCACTCTAAATTACTCAAGCCTTTCAAGAAGTCAGTTCCGTTGTTATAAAAAGTGTATGAGAAATCAGCACAGAGCTCAGGCTTAATTTCATTAAAACTAATATCTAGAATATCTCGATCGAACTCATTATCTTCAATAAAGATCCATTTCATAAAATAGTTCCTAGGTTTGTAAATGCTTCGATAACATTCTTACCAGTTTTAGCAGATGTCGAGAAAATAAAATTAAAAGAAGGGGCGTGCTTTTCTTTGAAGCTCAAGACGGTGGAGCTATCTTTTACAAGATCAATCTTATTAATGAGAAGCATCTTTTTTGCCAATGGATATTTCTCACTGACAATCCCAAGGTAATAATCAATTGCTTTTAATGATTCTTCGTTTGTAATATCACACACAAAAATTAAAGCTGATGCACCTCTATAGTATTGTTGAGGAGAAGAAATAAGGTCTCGACCACCTTGAATATCCCAAACAACGAAGTTAATTGATTTCCCATCATGAATTTCTAAGTTTTTATTAAAAATTTTGACACCTATGGTGGCCTTGTATTTATCATCAAAAGCATTATCAGCAAACCTCTTGGCCATGCTTGACTTTCCAACCGTTTCATCACCAAGGAGGCAAATTTTCTTAGCTATGTTCATACAGGTATTATACACTGGAAATCCATGAGAGAAAATACAGGCATTTCAACAATTATCTCAATTCCTGACTTGGTTGAAGAAGTGAGCTACTTCCTTAATCATAAGCGTGATAATCTCAACAAAGCTCATAAAGCTTTTACTGAACTTGGTAGTTCTTTTCAAAGTGATGTAGAAAAAATTGAAAAGCAAATAAAAGAAGTAAGCAAACTGATACAAAAAGGTTTTACTCAGCTTTACTCCAAATCAGAGCTATGTAACTTTTTATCATGTAAGACTTTAGAATCTATTACTTCTTTAAAGGATAATCACTTTGAATTAAGCTTTCGCTCTGAGATTGAAACCTTTGAACCTAAGCGTTATTTTTACCCATACTTACCAATTTTGAAAAATGAAAGTGTGACTTTTTCAGAGCTTTATAAGCTTTTATGCTTTTACAGTGATTATATTAAAGTTCAGATTCAAGTTTCTGAGAAAAAAATTAATATTCTATTCGTCAACTGATTGAAATTTAAATGGGATTTGATCAATCTTAAAAAGGTCTCTAATCGCATTCTTCACTTTGCTATCGTCAATCGCTTGAATTAAAACAAAATCTTTTGTGATGGAGTAGTTAATGTCTCTTTTGAATTGGATTTCAACAAACTTGATGTTTTTCTTGATTCTCCTGTCAATCTTATTTATCTGAGTTTTTCCTTCAATGTTTTCAAATTGAAGTCTAGGGTTTTTACTGAGCGTGTCTTTGAATAATTTAAAATATGATTTATCAGGAAAGTGGGATCGTACAATAAGACTTGCGTTCAATCTAGGTTGTATTTCTAAAGGATAATCAGAAGAAAAGAATAATTTCTCATACTGCTTTTGAACTTTGGATTTACTGATGAAGTAATAACAAAAAAAAGCAAAGCTTAGAAAGATTAATGTTGTGAATATGTAAGCTAACTTACTTCTTTTTCGAGCCGTTGATTTGTTTTGGCTAAGGTTTTGAAACATTTGATTGAAGGCATGTAATATACTTCCTTCGAATTGCTCTTGCTCAACTTGCTTATGAAAAGAAGGATGTTTCGCTATAACCTGAGTATATAATGACCTGATTTGCCTTTTGAACTTAAGGCTAGACTTCCCATTGAGAGCAATTGCTAGATAAGAACTTCCGAAGTCTTCAATTTCAATCTGAAGATTTCCATAATCAATTTTATCAATTGTTCTTTCACTAGAAATACAGTCATTTGAAAAGCTTCTGATGGCAGTCAGTAAACTAGAGAAGAGTTGAGGATTTACTTCAAGAAAGCTTTTTTTGGTTCTCTCAAATAAGGTTAATCCACTTTCTTTTTTTATAATATAAAAGCCTAAGATATCATGCTGAGAAAGCTCTTGAGTGAGCACTTCTTCAAGTGAAACACCGAATACTTTCGACTTCACAAAGAGCATGAGCTTTGCAATGGGAAGTTGGTTTTCAATTTTATCATTAACTCTATCGAGGGCCTCTGTTATTGACTCAGAGACAAGTTTACTAACCGTTGGTCCAATACTTGGGCTTATTATAGTGGCCATATCCTCAGGCTGATTATAAGAAAATTGCCTTAATGCTTTAGGGACTGCAAAGTCCATATACTTTTCAATTTCGAGGTCAGAATTCATTTCTTGTTTTGAAAGGATTTCATGTAATTGAGATTGGTAGTGGTCGATATCAGTTATTTTTTTTTCAATTTTTACTACTCGAGAGTCTATATCTTGAGCAATTCTATACTCACTATCAAAAACAACTTCTTTAATTTTGTCTTTGAATCGTTTAGGTGGAGGATTTTTAGATTCTGACATTTTAATTCAAACTAAGAGGTTTCTCTTTATCTTGGATTTTTCTGTAGATGGTTCTTTTACTTACTCCTAGTATTTTTGCCGCTCTTGGAAGGTCTCCATTGCAGTAATCTATAACATGTTTTGTATACTCAACTTCAATCTCTTTTAGAGTGAAGTTGGGTTCAAAGTTACTGTTGAATAGACCCGGGCTTTTATTTAAATTATGAAGCCCTAGGTGAACTGCTCCAATTAGTTTATCATCACTTAAGATCACTGATCTTTCTACTGTATTTTTAAGCTCTCTGATATTTCCAGGCCACTCATATTTACTTAGAGATTGAAGAGCACTCTCGTTAAACCCGATAATATTTTTGTTATATTTTTTACAAGAGACTCTTAGAAATGAGGTGGCTAAGTCTATGATATCTTCTCTTCTCTCCTTTAGAGAAGGTATATAAGTCTGCAGTGTTGATATGCTGTGGTAAAAATCTTTGCTGAGCTTGTTTCCTTCAGTTAGTTCATTTAATTCGACATTTGTTGAAAATATGATTCTTAGCTTGAGTGAACCTTCTTGAATGAAAGTCAGAAGCTTACTTTGAGTGGCAAGAGAAAGTTGTGTCACTTCATCTATAAATAGAGTTGCTTCTTGCCCTTTGGAGAGAACTCCTGGAGTTGATTGGTCTCCAAATAAAGTGAGGTGAATCTCCTCTGGAGTTAAAGATTGAGTATTTAAGCTGAAGAAGTTTTCTGCTTTAGAGCCAGTAAGTTGATGGAGGTACTTGGCCATCACTTCTTTTCCGACACCTTCATGTCCATGAAATAAAAGATGTGTCGAAACCTTAGAGAAGTGATCAATAGAGTTGATCAGTTTTTGCATTCTTCTATTCTTAGAGCCCATACTGTTTAAGCTCGATGACCTGTCTCGCTTTTCTTCTCTAAGGATTTTATTTTCAGATTTTAACTCAGTGTTATGAATCATTAGTTTTCTATGATCAAGTGCTCGCTGAATTGAAAGAGTAAGTTTTTCAGTATCTTGAAAGTTTTTCTCAATATAATCAAAGGCGCCCATTCGTATAATTGATATTGCGTTAGGAATATTGGATTGGGATGTAAAGATTAAAATAGGTGAGTTTGTTTTCTGTTTAATACCACTGAGCAGGTCTTCAGCTTCAATCTCAGGAAGATTATAATCCATTAAAATCAGGTCAAACTCATGCCTATATCTATCAAGCTCAGAGAAAAACTGAGTTGAGGTTTCGAAGGATTTTGTTTGATACCCTTTTCGCTCAAGAATTGCTGAGTAAAATTCTAAAACAGCTGGCTCATCATCAATTAAAGCAATAAATTTCATCGTCTATCTCCTAGACTAAAATATTGACATATAATGTACTTAGAGTCAAAAATGACTACTTACTTGTCATTTTTGGCAGGCTTTGTTTCTTCTACAGGTTTAGCAGCTGCTGGTTGCTCTTTTTGAAGCTCGATAACTCTTTCTTCATTATCCATTAATGAGGAGTTTTGCCTCTGACTCATCATCTTTGTAAGTACAAGAGAGTTCACGACAAAGAGAATTGCCATGACTGTCGTGGCCTTAGAAACAATATTCCCTTTAGAGGAGGTAGCGAAAATATTTTGCGATGCGCCAGATGTTCCCATCATAGCTCCGGCTTCAGCACCTTTTCCAAATTGTAAAAGGACAACGGCCGTCATAAAGATACAAAGAATTACATGAAAAACAATTAGACCTAATAACATACTTTTTCCTAAAATTTATAAGATTGAACTATAATTTGTACATCTTGAGTCACAAGCTGTCTAGAGCATTACAGACTTTAGAGAAGCTATCGGCCTTTAAACTGGCCCCCCCAACTAGTACTCCATCAATGCCTTCAGTAGATAAAATATCCACTATGTTTTCTGGTTTTACGCTTCCTCCATAAAGAAGTGGAAGCTGGTTTAAAGAGAGTAGCTTTAGTTTATGAGATATAAACTTTGCACGCTCTTGAATGATCTCGGTGCTTGCTGAGCGTCCTGTTCCTATGGCCCAGACAGGCTCATAAGCAAGGACGATTTGTTCAGAGGTCACTTTACTTTCAAGTTTTCCAATAACTTCTTCTATTTGCCTTCCGATAGTATCTTCTGCCTTATTGTTTTCGAACTCTTCAAGTGTTTCACCGAAGCAATAAATACTTAGACCCTTTAGCTCTAGAGCTACTTTCAACTTCTCAAGGCATGTGGCATTAGTTTCTGAGAAAAGGGCCCGTCTTTCAGAGTGACCGACTAAGGAGAATTGCGAACCATAGTTCATAAGAGAGCTAAGAGAGGCTTCTCCTGTGAAAGCACCTGATATTTTTGTTGCGTGATTTTGGACACCTATTTGGATTGATGTATTCTCAAAGCTTTTTAAAGCTTGTGTTAGCTGATGCGCTTGACTTGCAAATCCCACAAACTTTTCCTGGGAGGGTGTTAGGAGGGAGGAAAATTCTTTAGAAAATTTCTGAAGCTCAACTTGTGAGTTCATATTCATTTTCCAATTACCAATAAAGTACTTCATAGAGAATCCTTGAGTATAATTTAATGATGAAAGAGAAGGTTATTTAATCCCGGCAAGGAGCCGGATTGGATAAACTCTAAGCTCGCTCCACCACCTGAAGAGACGTGTGATATACCTTCTCCTAATTCAGACTTCCTAACTGCTGCTACAGAGTCTCCTCCTCCAACAACACTATAGGCATGAGAGAGAGAGACTGCGCGCGCTATTTGAAAAGTTCCTTTAGAAAATCTTGAATCTTCGAACATTCCCATAGGACCATTCCAAAAAACAGTTTTTGCAGACTTTATAAACCTTGAGTACTTTTGAATTGTTTTTACCCCTATATCCATACCTACGTGATGAACTTCCATTGCAGAAGAATCAGGCTTTGCTAAACCATCTTCTTTGTCTTGGTCATCTAACACAACGTGATCTATCGGCAATTGTATTTTTCCACCAAGGTCACGCTTTAGTAAATTTTCAGCTAACTTCACATCTTCTGGGGCACAAAGAGATTTTCCAACTTCAATTCCTTTCGCCTTTAAAAATGGGTAAGCCATGGCTCCACCAATTAAAAGAGTATCAACTTGAGTAAGAAGTTTATCGAGAACTCCAATTTTATCAGAGACTTTTGCCCCTCCAATAAGTGCAATATATAGTTTCTCAGGTTTTTTAGATATTTTTTGTAATGCTGTAACTTCTGATTCCATTAAGAAGCCGGCAAAGCGTTTACTTGAGTGAAAGTAAGTGGTCACGGCATCTACTGAAGCATGTTTTCTATGACAAACACCAAAAGCATCATTGAGGTAGATATCCATGTTCTTCGCCAGTTTAGTTCCAAAGACAAGGTCATTACTCTCTTCTCTCTCGTCGTATCTTAAGTTTTCGAGCATGATGATTTTAACATGACCTAGATTTAAAAGAATTCCAAGAGCAGGGTCGGTTGGTGATTGAGTTAAATAAATCTCTTCTCTCAGTTCTTTCGCTAGGTAGTTTGCAATCGGCTCAAGAGAGTACTTAGGGTCAATCTTTCCTTTAGGTCTTCCTAGATGGCTCATGAGGATAATGTTTTTTGCTCCATTATCCATAAGGTATTTTATTGTTGGAATTGCAATATCAATTCTAAAAGTATCTGTGATTATCGTTTGTTCGTCTTGGTGCTCAAGAGGAACATTAAAGTCAAAGCGACAAAGAATATTCTTTCCTTTAACCTCTGCAGATTTAATAGATTTTAGAGCCAAGTCTTTCTCCCTACATATGAAGCAAGGTCTAGAACTCTATTAGAAAAACCAATTTCATTATCATACCAAGAAACAAGCTTAAGTGTTTTCCCCATAGTTTGGGTTACGAGTGAATCAAAAATTGAAGACTCTCTGCGACCTGTAAAATCTATAGCAACAAGAGGTTCGTCTGTATAAGCAAGAACACCTTTCAAACTACCTTCACTTTCACGCTTCATTAGTTTATTTACATCATCTGCACTGACTTCTTTCTTTAGATTTACACAAAGGTCAACTAATGAAACGTCGGCAGTAGGAACTCTAATAGCATGTCCATCAAGTTTTCCTTTTAACTCAGGAATAACAAGGGAAGTTGCTTTCGCGGCCCCTGTCGAAGTTGGAATCATTGAAACAGCAGCTGCACGCGCTCTTCTTAGATCGCCATGAGAGTTATCTAAAAGGTTTTGATCACTTGTATAAGCATGAACCGTAGTCATAAAGCCACTTTCGATTCCGTAATTGTCATTTAAAACTTTAGCAACTGGAGCTAAACAGTTTGTTGTGCAGCTTGCATTTGAAATAATAGAGTGCTTAGCAGGATCAAATGTTTCGTGGTTGATTCCATAAACAAATGTACCATCAACGTCTTTTCCCGGAGCACAAAGAATTACTTTTTCAACCCCACTGTGCATATGTTGTGAAAGACCTTTCTTGTCTTTAAAAACACCAGTCGAGTCTAAAACAATTTTTACATTTTTTTCACCCCAAGGAATATCGGATGGGTTTTTTTGTGTATAGAACTGAATCTCTTGCCCAGCAACAGAGAACGACTTTTTGTCAGGGCCTAAAGTAATTTCTTTATCAAGTTTTCCGTGGACAGAGTCATACTTTAAAAGATGCATGTAAGTTTCGATATCCCCAGGGTTATTTACACTTGTAATTTTAAACCCTAAATCTTCACCTTCTGATGCTCTTTGAATTGATTCTCTAATAAGAGAACGTCCAATTCTCCCCATTCCATTAACGCCAACATTAAATGATTTCATATGTGTCTACCTTTGATTATTTGATTGCTTCTAAAGATGCCATAAAAGAGCACAGATGTCATTGAAAAGGCCGAATATAAGTCATAAGATAGGCAGATAATTCGACTTAAGGATAAATTATGAGTAGTTCGAGATTTTTTATTAAAGACTTGAAGGCCAAAGATGAAGTAAATGAAGTTTTTAATATTAAATATTTAAACTTAATGACAGGAAAGGACTCAAAGAAGTATTTGAATATTATTTTTGCGGACTCTACAGGAGATATTGAAGGGAGAGTTTGGCATAATGCTGAACAGGTAGTGAAAAAAATTGAGCGCGGGAGTTATGTCAAAGTACAAGGACGTGTGAATAGTTATCAAGGTCGTAGACAACTTATTGTTAAAAATATGGATGAAGTAAACTCAGGCGATATTAATGAAGAGGATTTTCTTAAGAAATCTGATCATGACGCAGAAAAAATGTTTTCTGAGCTCTTCGATATTGTTGAGAGTCTAAGTGATTTTTACATCAAAAAACTATTGTTACTCGTATTGTCTGATCCTGAAATTGCGAGAAGATTTAAAACGTGGCAGGCAGGAAAAACTATTCACCACGCATACCAATCAGGTTTACTGGAGCACGTTCTTTCGTGTACTCAGTTGGCTAAAACTTTATCAAAACATTATGAACTTGATGAGAATTATGTTGTAGCTGGAACCGTCTTACATGATATGTGTAAAATCTATGAGCTCTCAAATGGAGTCAATGTTGATTATACGGAGGAAGGGAAACTTGTAGGCCATCTTGTAAAAGGAGTCGAGTTAGTTGATCGATTTTGTGATAAAATTGATGACTTTCCATTTCAGACAAAGATTCACTTGAAACATATTCTAGTTTCTCATCATGGTGAATATGCTTATGGTTCACCTAAATTACCTAGTACGCGAGAAGCTGCTTTAGTTCATTATATCGATCATATGGACTCTAAAATCGGTAGTTTTAATACAGTGATAAAATCTGATACAACACCAGGCCATTGGTCTAATTATGTAAGACACTTAGATCGAATGGTTTTTAAAGGAGAGCTGCCTCATTATTCACAACAAATGATCTCGGAAGAAACAAGTGAAGGGGCGCCTGTAAAAAATACGAAAGAAGGAAAAGAGTTAAAGCAAAACTTAGGAGATTTACTTCAAGGTTTTAAGATTGATGAGTAGAAAATCAAAATATTCTTATAGGCAGAGAAAAATTTAAGCCAAATTGAGTGAAAAGAGTTTATTCACATTTTGAGTTGTAATCTCAATAACTTCATCAACATGAATGTCCTTTATCTCAGCAACTTTCTCAGCAATAAACCGAAGATATTTTGGGGCATTCTCTTTTCCTCGATGAGGAGCGGGTGTTAAAAAAGGCGCATCAGTCTCGAGGAGAATTTTTTCGATAGGAGTCATTGCAACGGCCTCTCGAATCATTTGAGCAGACTTAAATGTAATCATCCCATTAAATCCAAGGTAAAAGCCATTCTTAAGGGCAAAATCAGCAACGTTTAGCTTTGATGAAAAACTATGAATGACACCTTTCTTTTCAAGATCAAGGTGCTGAGAAAGAACTTTGATAGTTTCTTCTTCCGCTTCTCTCGTATGAACAACAATAGGTTTTTTGAGTTCAGTCGCAAGCTCTAGTTGCCTGTGAAAAACTTTCTTTTGAATTTCTGGAGTTGAGTGATTGTAGTGAAAGTCTAAGCCAATCTCTCCAACGGCCACAACTTTTTTATTATTCTTTGTATTTTCAATGATTTTTTTTTCTACCTCAGGGGTATACGATTTTGCATCATGAGGATGGATTCCTTGAGTGCAAAAAATATCTTCATATTGATTTGATATATAGAGAGCTCTTTGTAGATTTTCAGGGTCAACTGAAATAGTAATAAGTTTATCAACCCCATGATCTTTAGAGTCTTGAATAATTTCATCAAGACTCTTTTCTTTGAGATAATCAAGGTGCAGGTGAGAATCAATCATTATTGCTTTAAAAGATTATCAATAAGAGCAAACCATTGAACTAAAGGTAAAGCAGTTTCAATTTTTCTCCCATTAATAACAAGTGTTGGAGTTGATTCAACATTGTATACT
>Ga0114957_1001876_pt1 | contig 21395 bp, 13 predicted proteins | sample BantaG_FD_87175 | JGI IMG/M metagenome (GOLD analysis project Ga0114957, IMG submission 87175) | Marine algal microbial communities from Bantry Bay, Ireland - BantryBay_4 metaG | ecosystem: Host-associated > Algae > Red algae > Unclassified | place: Bantry Bay, Ireland | collected 2014-11-21 | reverse complement strand
TCGATAGTGAGATGTGAGTTTGGATGTCTTTACTTCTCCGATGCTTAATAACATCAATCTATCTTTTCCTTACCAACATTTGCCTAGCAGAATATTTTCAGACCTCTTGCTGCCGAGTATCTACTCAATATCCGCACATTCAAACCAATTTATGCTGTTTAGTCGCATAAATTATTTTTAGATTGCCAACTAAATTTTACAATCATCTGTATAAAAATTTCACGTCTGTCAAAGTCTTTAAAAACTTTTAGCATATAAAAACACGGAAGAATGGTGTAATGCTTTCTTGAATAAAATCCTGTTATTTTCCTCAACGTCCCTCCCCTACCCAATAGCATCATTAACGACTTTTTGGGCTTCTTCCTGTAATTCACGTAGATGTTCCTCTCCTTTAAAACTTTCAGCATATATCTTATAAATATTCTCTGTGCCAGAGGGCCGAGCTGCAAACCAGCCATTAGCAGTTTCTACTTTCAATCCTCCTATAGCGGCACCATTACCAGGTGCATTAGTCAAAATATTTGTAATTTTTTCTCCTGCTAGTTCTGAAGAAGAGATCTGTTCCGAGGATAAATTTTTTAGTTTGTCTTTTTGCTCAGGAGTAGCAGGTGCATCTATACGATCATACACAGGTTCTCCAAATTCTTTAACAAATCCCTGATAGATCTCTGCAGGGTCTTTGCCAGTACTGGCAGTAATTTCACCAGCAAGCAAGGCAGCAATAATCCCATCTTTATCAGTTGACCAGACCTTACCTTGCCTATTTAAAAAGGAAGCTCCTGCACTTTCTTCACCTCCGAATCCAAGACTTCCATCATAGAGGCCATCTACAAACCACTTGAAACCTACGGGCACTTCCACTAGTTTACGTCCTAATTGTTTAGCTACTCGATCAATCATTTTACTGCTGACAAGCGTTTTTCCAATACCTGTCGCAGGGTCCCATGATGGTCTGTTCTGAAACAAATAATGAATAGCTACTGCCAGAAAGTGATTGGGTTGCATGAGCCCAGCACTTTGTGTCACTATGCCATGACGATCATGATCCGTATCACAGGCAAATGCAACCGGAAATTTATCTTTCAATTGTATAAGTCGTTGCATCGCATAACTGGAAGATGGATCCATTCTAATTTTACCATCCCAGTCTAAAGACATAAAACCAAAGGTATGATCTACAGAATCATCTACTACTGTCAAGTCAAGTTTATAACGATCAGCAATTCTTTGCCAGTACTTTACCCCCGCTCCACCAAGAGGGTCAACACCCATTTTGAGTCCTGAATCCCTAAGCATATTGGTATTAATGACTTGATCCAAATCAGCCGTATACATATCGAGATAATCAAAACGCTTAGTAGTAGAAGCTGACAGTGCTTTAGAGTAAGTTACCCTTTTGACATCCTCTAGTTTATTTTCTAAGATTTCATTGGCTCTTGATTCTATCCACGAAGTCACAGCTCCTTCTGCTGGTCCCCCATTTGTCATATTATATTTGAACCCACCATCTTGAGGTGGATTATGCGAAGGGGTTATGACGATTCCATCTGCTAGACCAGTTTTTCTTTCTTTGTTATATTCCAATATGGCATGACTTACAGCAGGAGTTGGGGTATAATCATCATTTGCAGCTATCATGGTTACCACCTCATTGGCAGCCAATACTTCCAGTGTTGTAGCTTGTGCGGGCGTCGATAAGGCATGGGAATCAATCCCCATAAAAATAGGTCCGTTGATGCCTTCTTTTTCCCTGTAATTACAAATAGCTTGAGTAATTGCCAGAATATGCTGCTCATTGAATGATCCATTAATGGAGGATCCCCGATGACCAGAAGTACCAAATGAAGTACGCTGTTCACGTCTTGAGAGATCAGGATGCTTTGTAAAATAATCCGTAATAAGCTGTGGAATATTAGTTAGCTGTTCTTGGGATGCTGTTTTTCCTGCAAGTGGGTGAATTGACATATGATATTTTTAAAATAAACTTGAAGAATTATTTTCATCTTTCTTCATATCTCTAAGGAGAATTTGAGCTCAGGCTCTTTATGTTTTAGTTATATAATAACGGCTTACTCTATGAATATAGATCGATCTAAAGATAGGACTTTGCTTTTGTTCTCTCAGTAAAATGATGGCTTTTTTCAAATCTTACATAGAGGTAAAACTTCTAATGAATTAGTCTTAATATCAACTGTTGATATTCATATAGTGAAACGAAATAATCAACAACAAGTCCTAATTTTTCGATACATCATTTCTTTACGTATTAAGTCTCAAGGGTGCAATTTTCTCTTCATTCAAGGCCTTGTTTTCCAATGTGTATTTATAGGCAAATGTAGTTGCGCGCGATGATATAATGACTTCTAGCTTTTCGTTTATGTAATGCAAACCGACTCCATCATCACAAGCAATCCCTTCTTTCATATCTCCACTTCTGATTTTATCTCGATAAATATTCTGTCTTTCTTCCTCCCCATCAAAATGTGGACAGTTACTCCCTTGTATTATTCCCAAGCATTCCAATGTATTGAGTTGATTAGGAATTGAATCGGTTAATCCCTGTTCAAACCAACACATCGAACCAGCACTTAAGCCACTTAGAATTGTTCCGTTATGATAAGCTTTTATAAACATTACATCCAAACCCCATTCTTTCCAAAGCACTTACATATTTCTTGTATTTCCTCCACCTACATAAATAATATCTTGTTGTAGTATGAATTTTTCAAGCTTATCTGTATGTCCCTTAAACAATGATAGATGGTTAGGAGTACAATTCTTACTTTTAAAACATGTGTAAAATCTTTCAATGTAGCCTTCTGAATCACCACTGGCAGTACCAATAAAACAAATCTTTGGGTTCTTTTTGTCCGATTGTTTCAATATGTAATTATCTAATGATGGATTTTCGGGCTCCATTGAAAATCCTCCTCCACCTAATGCTATAAGTTGTCTTTTCATTTGTAATTTGAATTCTAATTTCCACCTTGAGTGAATGAATGAGCAAATGAGTAAATGAGTAAATGAATGAGATCAAAACTTCACCAATCCAGGAAATCGTTCATTCATACCAGCATTGCCTTGTACACCCCCAGAATGATAAATACACACTGTAGATCCAGCTTTAAAATACCCTTGATGAAGTAGATCAACAACCGCATACATCAACTTCGACGTGTACACCACATCAGTAGGAATAGCATGTTCATCATAAATGCCATGCATAAAATCAATCAACTCATTATTAAATTTAGCATAACCACCAAAGTGATAATCGTGAATTAACTTGCAATTACTTGGCAATTCCTCTAACAATAAATCTTCTTCAATTTCTTGTTGAATTTTACTGTGCTTTAATACTGGTATACCGATCAACGACTTAATTTTATTTGCTCTTGCTAGTCCAGCAAACGTAGTTCCTGTGCCTATAGCACAAAGCATATAATCGATGCTGTTAACCTCTTGCATCATCTCATCAACAATTTCAGCTACTCCAGTTAAAGCCAATTGATGTTTGCCTCCTTCGGGTATAAGATAATACTCTGGGTGTTTACTGAGAATGTCTTGTGCAGTTCTACCTTTCTCTTTTAACTTATATTCTTCTCTGGAGATAAAATGCAATTCCATACCATAATGGACTGCTTTCGATAAGGTTGCATTATTAATTGAATGGCTTTCGCCACGAATGATACCGATACTGTTGAAGCTTTCTATTTTAGCTGCTACTGCTGTGGCCAATATGTGATTAGAATACGCGCCTCCGAAACTTAGAACCCCTGTAAATGACTGTTCTTTTGCGTATGCCAATTGATATTTTAGCTTACGCCACTTATTTCCAGAAAGAGTTGGATGTATCAGGTCATCTCTTTTTATCAAAAAGCTAATTCCATTATTATTTGGAATGTCTAAAGATTGTAATGGACTTGGTAACTGCAACGAAATCATAAGACAAAAATGGGCAGAATCTTTTACAATCCTGCCCGTGGAACAACACAAAGGTTATTCCGAAACTACCTTAATCTTTATAAAGCAGTGACGCTATAATCTGCTCTTTTCACCAAATTGTACTGTAAAGACTACCTTAAACTGAGAAAGGTTGCTATGGATTGATAATCATTAGCTTTTTTGTAATAAGACGTTCTCCAATTTCATTATCGACTCCATATACGTATGTGCCTTTTTGTAAAAATCCAAGGTCAACATCTATAACTCCATTGTGGTCAATTGTAAATGTATCTGTCCAAATTGTTTTCAGGATTGTATTGAAGACTTTAATTGTGTATTCTCCTTCTGGATAACCATAAAAGTCAAATCTGACTGGGCCGATTGAGGGATTCGGGTAAGCTGATAAGCCTTTGCGTTCATCAAATGGTTTTGCAACTCCATAAATTAATTTATTGATTTGATATGTCACTTGTTTGATATCGCCATTCGTTTCTGTATCGACCAAAATCAATGGAATCTTACTTTCCGCACTATAAAAATGATAAGATATATCCCTTGTTTCATGAGGAACTATTCGCTGATCAAGAAAATTTTGATTGCCTATTGCGGTTTCGACACCAGCTTTAATGGATATGTAATTGACAATTTCTCTTCTGTCTATTTTTAATCTTAGAACATTGGCTTTAGATATTGGCATTAAAACAGTACCCCACGCATCTACTTCATATACCACAGATGTTTCTCGTATGACTTTTATCGAATCTGGTATTTCTGTTAAAGAATTAATCGTTTCAAAAGAAAGATCATTCAACTTATAGATAGTAATTTGTTCATATTCCTGTCCAAATGAATCTCCATAATCTAGCTTTTCTTTGCGAAAATACGCAGGTTCAGAAAATCGACTCAACTTCGAATCTCCCGTTGACAATTGTTGAGAATCGTATTGTCCCGTGATTTTAAGATCAGAGCCGAACCAATCCAGTAAAAATAGTGGTTTACCATTTTGTTTAACAATCATATCCACTTGATCGCTTATGACTTCTGGAGAGTTGAAGGTTATCTCGTCTGAATATGGTGAGGTTAACTGACTGAAATTCCACATCTGATCTTCTCCTCCTTGGCCTAATGAAATAGACGGTTTACGATCTGTCTTATAATGGATTGTGTCTCCAAAATCGGGCAACGAGCTTTGATCTACAACAATTTGGGATGTAGCCAGCACTGGGCCTATTAAACAAATGATATGGATAATCCTTTTTAGCAATTCGAGAAGCAAAAACAAAAGCAAGATAATTGTTTAACTACGATATGAGTCCTAAAATTATCTTAATAGACTGAAATAATTAACCATATCTCATTAAATAAATTTTTGGGATTATTCTAATCTTAGATTACTTCTAGATTTTACTAAAAAATTCATCCCAATTCAACATGCTTAGAAGCCATTTCTTGTATTTGTTCATCATGGCTAACTAGAATAACCGTGAGATTATACTCTTTGTTTTTTTGCCGTATCGCCTTCATTATCAATTGTTTGGACTCCTCATCAATTGCATTTGTCGCCTCATCCAAAATTAGTATAGGCGCATTGAGGTAAAAAGCTCTTGCAAGGGCGATTCTTTGTCTTTGACCACCACTTAGCCGAGATCCTCTATCTAAGAGTATCTGTTTTACACCTCCTGACATAGCTTCGACAAAGTCCCAAGCATAAGCATCGATAAGTGATTGTTTGATCTTTTCAGAGTCTTTTGGTTTTCCCAAACAGATATTGTCTTCTATGGTATCATGCAAAATGTTCACTTGTTGGTCAACATAAGCGATTAGATTTCGAGAGGAACTTAATTCTAAATCAGCTATTGCTGTGTTGTCTATGCTAATCCTCCCTTGTGTTGGTTGCAAAAATTGAAGCATCAATTGCAAGACTGTTGTCTTTCCTATCCCAGATGGGCCTGCGATACTGATAATTTGCCCCTTATTGATGGTAAAATTTACCTTGCTCAATATGTCTACTGTGTCATCACAATGTCTAAAACTAACGTCTTCAAATCGGATTGAGTCTGAAAAGGTATCTACTTGAATTGTTCCGGAATGATCTACTATAGGAATTACAAAAACCTCATTGATTCTCTCTATTGCTCCCATTCCCTTTTGAATGGTATAGTAAGCAGTTGCAAAACTTTTTGAAGGCTCAATAATCTGAAAGAATGCAAACAAAAAAGCAAAGAAGGCTTCGGGGCTCATTTTAGCATTGAATACTTCTCTTGAGCCATACCACAATAGTATTGCCACAATGGTCACACCCAATACTTCTGAAAGCGGTGATGCCAGATCTCTTCTTCGCAATACCTTGTTGTATACGGTCGTAAATCTTTCATTTAAGTCATTAAACCGTTGTGTTACAAAAGATGCTGCATTGTAACTTTTGATTACCGAATAGCCGCTGACGCTTTCATCCACTTGTGTGCTTATATCAGCCAAAAACTGTTGTGCTTCTTTAGATTCTTGTTTGAGTTTTCTTGAAATACCGCCTATAATGACGACAGTAAATATCAGCAAGAGAAATACGAACAAGCTAAGTCTTGGATTTAAATACAACATAAAACCAGTTGCTCCAATAATGACTAGTGGTGATTTTATAATGGTCTCAAGAGAGTGTCTGAGCATCCATTCTGCTTCTTGGACGTCAGTCAACATACTGGCGATTAAGTTTCCTTTTTTCAATGTTTTCAAAGACTGAAAACTAAGTCGATTGTAATGGTCAAAAAGAGCCATACGCATATCCCTGACCCATCTATTCCTTATTGGTGTCATGCTATACATTGCTAGATAACGAAATATATTTTTTAAAAAGAAAACCACAATAAAGAGCAAACACACCCACAATACTGTTTGTCTTTTACCTACGATATCAACAGTTTCCTTTACTTTCCAATAGATTTGTTTTTCAAGTTGACTTGCATCTGCAATAGATGGGTTTTCAGAACCAGCTTCAAAAAGTAGTTGAAAAAAAGGGATTATCATCGGAATACTCACCACTGTAAAGACAGCAGCAAGCAAATGAAAAAGGCCAACAATTAATAATGAATTGCGGTACGGAGAGATTGAAACTGGTAGTTGTTTAAAAATAGAAAACACTATTCAATTTCGAAGTCATTCATGAAGCTGGTATCAAAATCACCACTGACAAATTTTTCATTTCGCATCAATTGTTTGTGAAAAGGCACTGTCGTCTTGATGCCTTCTACAATAAACTCGTCCAACGCTCTTTTCATTTTTGTAATACACTCCTCTCTGGTTGGTGCTCGACAGATTAGTTTTGCAATCATAGAATCGTAATATGGCGGTACTGTATAACCAGCATATGCATGAGTATCAACTCGCACGCCTTGTCCTTTGGAGGTGTGAAAAGAAGTAATGTGACCTGGACTTGGACGAAAGTTATTATAGGGATCTTCTGCATTGATTCGGCACTCAATCGCATGCATTTTAGGTTCGTAATTTTTACCTTTTAATTCTATTCCAGCTGCGACTTTAATTTGTTCCTTTATTAAATCGTGATCGATGACCTCTTCGGTGACTGGGTGTTCGACCTGGACTCTGGTATTCATTTCCATAAAGTAGAAATTTTTGTGTTTATCCACTAAAAATTCTACTGTACCTAGCCCTTCGTATTTAATTGATCTTCCAGCTTTTATGGCAGCAGCTCCCATTTTTTTACGGAGCGGTTTTGTCATAAATGGTGAAGGACATTCTTCGACTAATTTTTGGTGCCGTCTCTGTATTGAACAATCACGTTCGGATAAATGGACAACATTACCTTGTTGATCACCAATAATTTGGAATTCTATGTGCCTTGGTTCTTCTATGTATTTTTCGATATACAATCCATCATTACCAAAAGATGCTGCAGCTTCCATTTTTGCTTTATCCCAACTGTCTTCGAATTCTTCATCATTCCAAGCAATACGCATGCCTTTACCACCACCACCAGCAGTTGCCTTTATGATGACAGGGTATCCAATCTCATTCGCTAACTCTACTCCTTTTTTAGCATTTGCAACAAGGCCTTTGGATCCAGGAATACAAGGAACCTTGGCTTTATTCATAGTAGCTTTAGCAGTTGCCTTATCACCCATTTTACGAATCATATTCGCAGTTGGACCGATAAATTTCACATTGTATTCCGTGCATATTTCTGCAAAGTCTGCATTCTCCGAAAGGAATCCATAACCTGGATGAACAGCATCAGCATTAGTAATTTCTACTGCTGCCATTATTTTAGAAATATTGAGGTATGATTCTGCAGAGGGAGGTGGACCAATGCAAACGGCTTCATCTGCGAAGCGAACATGTAAACTTTCTTTATCGGCAGTAGAATATACAGCTACTGTTTTTATGCCCATTTCTTTACATGTACGTATGATTCGTAGAGCGATCTCTCCTCTATTAGCTATTAGGATTTTTTGAAACATAAACTGGTGTTTTATCCATTGGGGTCAACCAGGTACAACACCTGATCGTACTCCACTGGCGAAGCATCTTCTAAAAGTACTTTAACAATTTTGCCACTGACTTCACTTTCGATTTCATTAAACAACTTCATGGCTTCAACTATGCAGACCACATCGCCTTCATTGATGACGTCACCTACTTTGACAAAAGCTGGCTTGTCTGGAGCTGAAGATCTGTAAAATGTACCCACGATCGGTGATTTTACTTCTAAGAGATTTTCTGTGGAAGCTGCTGCATCAGCAGGCGGTGCTGCAGTTGCTGGAGAAATTGAAGGAGCAGCAGCTGGTGCAGCGGCTGCTGTTACGGGAGCCTGAGCTATTACTGTATGCTCTTTGCTGTAAATATTCGATCGGATGGTTAATTTAAGTTCACCATCCTCAAGCTTGAATTCTGCCAGCTTGTACTCATCAATTAATTTGATGAGCTCTTTGATATCTTTTACTGTCATAACAGACTATTTTACACGTTCGATATAATTTCCAGTAGCCGTATCTATCTTCACTTTATCTCCTTCGTTAATAAATATAGGCACTTTTATTTCTGCGCCCGTTTCTATTTTTGCTGGCTTTGTCACATTGGTGGCGGTATTGCCTTTGGCTCCTGGATCGGTTTGAGTTATTTCAAAAGTCTCGTATTGTGGTAATTCTACAGAAAGTGGTATTTCTTTATCGGCATGATAGAGTATTTCTATTTGTGCACCTTCTTTCATGAATTTATGATTGTCAATTAACTTTTCTTCTATAGCTACTTGATCATAAGTTTCATTATTCATGAAATGGAATCCTGTATCATCAGAATACAGATATTGAAATATTCGTCTTTCTACTCTAACTATATCAATCTTATGCCCAGCTGGAAAAGTGTTATCAACCACTTTGCCATTAGTCAAAGACTTCAATTTAGTTCTTACAAATGCCGGTCCTTTACCTGGCTTTACATGAAGAAATTCAACCACTTTATATACATCGTGGTTATAATTCATGCATAATCCGTTTTTAATTTCTGAAGTACTTGCCATAGCGTATAATCTTTTATTTATTTAATTAGAATCGTATGCCCAATCTAATAAAATGGAGCCCCAAGTAAACCCACCCCCAAAAGCGGTCAATACTAATATGTCTCCCTTTTTAAATTTAGACTCAAACTCCCATAAACATAATGGAATTGTACCATCAGTTGTATTCCCGTATTTATCAATATTTACAGCTACTTTCTCCATTGGAAAATCCAACATGGATGCAAGTGTATTGATTATTCGAATGTTTGCCTGATGAGGTACTATCCAATCTATATCTTCTTTCGTAATATTATTTCTCTCTAATAATTCAGTCATTGAACTTTGCATTCCAGAAACAGCTGCTTTGAATACAGGTCTGCCTATTTGAGTGACAAAATGCTCTCTTGCTGCAACTGTTTTTGCGCTTGCAGGTTTGAGTGATCCTCCAGCCTCTTGATATAAATATTGTCTACCAGATCCGTCACCTCCCATCACCGCATCGCGAATGCCTAGTCCATCTATCGCTGGTTCTAACAAAACTCCACCACCACCATCACCGAAAATAATACATGTAGATCGATCTGTGTAATCTACAATAGATGACATTTTATCCACACCTAATACGATCACCTTTTTATATGCGCCTGATGCTATGAATTGAGCTCCTGTGTATAAAGAGAACACAAAGCCGGAACATGCCGCATTAATATCATATGCAAAGGCATTGTTTATGCCGCATTTATCACAAATCGTATTGGCTCCATCAGGAAAATTCATGTCCGAGGTAACTGTAGCTAAAATAACCAAATCAATCTCAGCGGGATCAGTACCCGATTTTTCGAGTAAACCTTTGACAACTTCTACTCCCATATCAGTAGTTGCCTTCCCCTCTCCTTTGAGAATTCGTCGTTCTTTTATACCTGTTCGGCTCAAAATCCACTCATCAGAAGTATCTACCATCTGCTCCAGATCGTGATTAGTGAGCACATCATCGGGAACGTACCCGTGAACAGCAGTTATAGAAGCATAAACATCAGACATTCACACACTTTTAAAATGAATCGAATTGCAAGGTAAAAAAATGTTGCTGACTCTTTGTTTTGAATGTTAAGAGAATAATTAATTCAACTTTACATTAAATAATATTTACATATATAAATTACTGATTATTAGCTATTTTCAAATAACTTAAAATTTTAATGCTCTTGATACTGCTATTTAAATCGAACTGTGACTTTTTGGTACAATAATTGGATTCGATTAAACAGATAATCAGTGTTTTACAAATAACTACTAAATATTATCTGTTATGAAGTACACTCTTTTAATATTCACTTTTCTATACATTGCTTCTTTGGGTGCTACACCTAAATCGACAGATGGTAATGGTGTTGTTTTTTACACTGCAAACGTGGAAGAAGCCAAATCCCTTGCTGGTTCAATGGGTAAACTTGCTTTTATTGAATTTTACGCGACTTGGTGTGGACCATGTAAATGGATGGACCAAACTACCTTTTCAAACGAAACGGTATCAAGTCTATTAAATGAAAATTATATTGCTATAAAAGTAAACATTGAGGAATTTGAAGGGTTTGAAGCGAAAGAGAAATATAAAGTGTCTTCATTGCCCACAATGATCATCTTCAACTCTACTGGTAAAATGGTTGATAAAATTGAAGAAACATTGCCACCATCTAAGTTGATACAGATTTTAGAAAAACACGATAAAAAATCAAATCGGACTGTCATCCGGCATAAAACAAACAGCTCTCCCACCAAATTAGATCCCTATAGACAACCAACTCGTAAGACGACTAAGACGGTTCAGAATGCTGTCTCTTCATCATCAAGATATATCGCTAGCAAACCTGTCAGACCAGATAAATACAGAGTTTGGGTAGGTACATTCCGTGACGCAACTAGCGCACACAATTACAATCAAGTCCTCAAACAAACATTTTTAGACCCAATTTTTGTGGTAAAAGATATTGTCTCTGCCAATGTTATTTATAAAGTATATATGGGCGAGTTTCAAACCAGAGGAGAAGCAGAAGACTACCAACGGATATTGAAGAATGAGTTTAATATTGATGGAAAGCTTGAGTAGTCTTTGGCAAAGCCAAAGACGGTGTTGAGTGTTGAGTGTTTGGTGTTGAGTGTTATAGCCTACGGCAGTGTTAAGTGTTGGGTGTTGGGTGTTTAGTGAAATGCAGGAGTAAATCTCATCCTATTACAAACAAAATCATAATAATCATATAAATCACAAAAATCATAGTTCTGACAGCTTAGCCTTCGGCAGTGTTGAGTGTTATAGCCTGCGGCAATGTTGAGTGTTGAATGTTGAGTGTTGAGTGTTGAGTGATCTAAGCGGGAAGAAAGTCTCCTCCTATTACAAGCAAAATCAAATAAATCATATAAATCACATAAATCACAGTTCAGACAAGGAGGCCTGCGGCGTATAGCCTGCGGCAGTGTTGAGTGTTTAGTGTTGAGTGTTGAGTGATTCTAAGCGGAGAGTAAATCTCTTCCTTTTGCAAGCAAATTCATAAAAATCACATAAATCACAGTTCAGACAAGGAGGCCTGCGGCGTATAGCCTGCGGCAGTGTTGAATGTTTAGTGTTGAGTGTTGGTTGATTCTAACCGGAGAGTAAATCTCTTCCTTTTGCAAGCAAATTCATATCACTCATATAAATCACATAAATCATAGTTCAGACAATGAGGCCTGCGGCGTATAGCCTGCGGCAGTGTTGAGTGTTTAGTGTTGAGTGTTAAGTGATTCAAAGCGGAGAGTAAATCTCTTCCTTTTGCAAGCAAATTCATATCTCTCACATAAATCACACAAATCATAGTTCAGACAAGGAGGCCTGCGGCGTATAGCCTGCGGCAGTGTTGAATGTTTAGTGTTTAGTGTTGAGTGATTCTAACCGGAGAGTAAATCTCTTCCTTTTGCAAGCAAATTCATATCACTCATATAAATCACATAAATCATAGTTCAGACAAGGAGGCCTGCGGCGTATAGCCTGCGGCAGTGTTGAGTGTTGAGTGTTTAGTGTTGAGTGATTCTAAACGGAGAGTAAATCTCTTCCTTTTGCAAGCAAATTCATATAAATCACATAAATCATAGTTTAGACAAGGAGGCCTGCGGCGTATAGCCTGTGGCAGTGTTGAGTGTTTAGTGTTGAGTGTTGAGTGATTCTAAGCGAAGAGTAAATCTCATCCTTTTGCAAGCAAATTCATATCACTCATATAAATCACATAAATCATAGTTCAGACAGTTTGAAGCGTGGCATCGTGCGATAGCCCTTACCAAAATTTCTAAATTGACAAAAACGGCCTCCCATCCAAAGCCTGACTATAAAGAAAACCAAGGATACCTGCATAAGCCAATGCAAAAATCACAACCGCTATAAGCTGAATTTTCTTACTCAATTTCTCTTTGATCCAGTAGCTCACAATGGAATCACGTGAAGTGCATGTAATCCAAAAAAATGAGCTACACGTAAATCGCCTCCTTCTGTACTCCAATTTAAAAAAGGAATGCCTGAGCCGCCATCTGTTCAGCTACCATACAATTTGCTATATTTTAATGATCCGTTTTATCGTAGTATTCGTAACGGTTTTTATACTCAAATAATAGGCTCCAGATTTAAGTAAGCTGACATTAATTCGACTCTTTTTGGCTGATTTATTAAAGGGATATTCTCGACCATCAGAATCAAAAATTCTAAGCTCATCAATATCTTCTGTCGTCTCTATTTCTATATAATCAGTAAATGGATTTGGGAAAACAACCACATCTGCAACCACTGATTTTAATTGCCCCCCTTGTGCAACTAAGCTTCCCACTTCTGGAGGACACACCCATGAATCTGCAGGTTGACCAAGTTCATAAAAAGCCAAACAATCAAATGATTCTGTATTGCTACAATAGAATGTCCCATCCTCAACATATAAGTCAAGATCACCACTAGTTCCTATGGACACGAATATGAAATCACCAAAACTGTAAGAGGCAACTGTATCACCACAAACATCAATGTCTTGTAGCCAAGGAAATAATTCAAATGCTTCGCTAATTATTCCGACACTATCCATATTCATATCCATCTGGTCACCCTCCATATTGTCACCATCAATCTCATCATTATCCATTTCTTCATCCATGTCCATCTCATCATTATCCATTTCTTCATCCATGTCCATCTGATCTCCATCCATGTTCTCTCCATCTGACTGATCTTCTCCTACAATTTCAATCGAACCGTTCACTTCTATATCCCGTATTTCTGAAAAGCTACCTGTAGAACTGCGCACAACAAACTGACTAAACAATCTCTCGGTATCTCGAAGAATAAATCCATATACACCAGCTTCTATATCGCGATCAAAGCACACGGTGTAAATAGGGTCCGTGTCTGATAATTGTATAGGAATTAAATCACCTGCAATCCACAAACTTTTTATAACAAATAAAGAATCTTCATCTGTCACCACAATCGTTGACTCATCCACTATATTGCTAACAAATGATACTGGCTCAAGCTCTGACTCTATTTGGAATTGGAATGACAGTAGGTCTTCAATACCATTGGTAGTGACATTGGCACAAATGGTATTTGCCTCCTCATCTATATATGACTCACTGATTACAATCGTTAACTTATCTTCATCTTTAGCCACACCACAACTGTCAATAACTGTTGGCATGTCATATAGATTGTATAATGCCCTGCAATCACGATCGCCTATTTCTGTACAATACAAGGTCCCATCTTCAAAAAACAACACACCATCAGAAGCATAAACGAAAGTAAAAATCCCACTGGTTATGATTTGAAATTCTATATCTGTACACCCTTCATAATCATCTATCAGGAAAGGGAATTGCTCGAAAATTGAAGGATTAGTATTGATAACACCATCACATATCTGTGGATTATTGATAACAGGTATAGATATGGAAGGTACTTCTGTTGTACCACATTGACTTGTTATTAAAAGATCAATCAATTGCGCATCATTCGTGAAATCTAAAGGGACAGGGATCATTCCATTCGTATTGATCGATCCGTCAGCCAATCGATAGCTGATCTCACAATTGGTACAATCTGAAATGCTCGCTACTATCATCGACGTATCTCCGGGGCAACCAATTTGATTGATGTCTAACACTAGCCCTGTCAAATCAACTCGATTCATTTCAGATTCACCTATGCCATTTGCAGACACTTCAAATACAAACCCTTCATCACCACCATTAGATTTAAATCCTACAAGGATCACGACGAAATTTTCGCAAGATGCTGGCAAGTCCAATTCTCCAACATCAGCCTCATCTGATCCACAAACACTCAAAGACAACAACTCCTCTCCGCCAATGGTCAGAACATTGATGAAAGCAAGATCTGAGGTCGAACAAGGATTGCATTCCAGGTTTGAAGAAATCGGTTGTATTGATAAATTAAGCGAGACTGATGCAAATCCTGAGCGATCAACAAGCGTCGTAATCACATTGGGTGTAGAACTACATAGACTTCCATTTCCCGGAAGGGTACAGACCCCTGAAGCACTAAGACTCTGGCAAGGCATACAATCTGGACCCTCTAAACCGACTGCTTCTATAGTTGATCCATCTTCTGATATGGAGATATTACCATCATCATCACAATTATTTACATTGGATACGTCCCACTCTAGTGGAATACTGTTTTGTGTGTAAGAAATCGTAGTAATCAATGCTAAGCTCAATATCAGTAGGTTTCTCATGGTTCATTTTTCTTAATTTCTAATATAACAAAGAGTCCTGTATTAATTGTACTTCCATTGAAAACTGTACCAAATGGAAAGCTTTTTTGGAATAAGTTGACAACGTATTTTATTTGCTATCAAGGCAAAAAGCACAGTGAATATTAGTATTCGCGAGCATTTTCAAGGATGAAAGCGAGCAAAACACATAGGCGACTAATTTATATTGAATTCTTTTGGCATAAAATAAAAATACGGCATACATATGAACTTGTCTTATATGCCGTTATTAAGACATTATATACTTAAGACTGACTGTTTTACTTTTCTATCTTTGCGATAATTTTTGATTCTAAAATTGTATAATTATTGCAGCCATAAACTTCGTCTATCCTAAGCTGTTTTTAATTGCAATAAATCCCACGAATACACCGTTCTTCAAAGCATCAAGTTATATGTCATGAAAGACGTATGAGTATATCAGATTTGCATACATTTGCAACCGTAAAATAAAGTCCTTAATGCCTACTTTTCTGAGACCCTTTTTAGTTGTTATAGCCTTGTTCTCTCTCGGTATAAGCGTTTCGTATACTCAGGACGATAACTGTACTGGAGATGAATTCCTGACCCTATTTCCTAGGGCAAGTATGGATCAGCCGGCATTTGGCGACACCATATTTTTTGATATAGAGTTTTCGGCCTTAGATGATGTTGAGTTTCTTCAACTTCCAATTACTTACGATCCACTTCTACTGACCTATCTACCAGACGAGTGTAATGAAACTGGAGTGTTATCTGGATTTACTTGTGAAAATAATGTGACACCTACTCAACCAGGACAAATCAGAATTCTTTGGTTTCATCCAAATAGTGAAAGCGATGATATTTTTAATGATGACCCTATTGTTACTCTAGCATTTGTGGTTGTTGGTGTAGGCGCTAATTTGACGCCAATCACAATCCCTAACTCTATTGATGGCTTTGATACTGCTATTGGTAATTCTGACCCAGATGCGCCAGATGAAATAGGAGTCGGCGACTTTTGCCAGATATTCCCAGAAGTGACATTTGGCTGTACAGAGGTTGTCCCATTTATTCAACCATGTGGTGGAAATGCCCCAATGACTGCTAGTATAAATGTGCAAATCTGTGGAGGAGTAGCGCCTTACAACTATTTGCTATTAGATAATGGTGGATTGGAGATAGCAAGGGACGCACTCGCCTCGGATACTGACAAAGTCGTTGTAGACAATTTGAACCCAGGAGAAATTTATGATTTAGTCATCACAGACAGCAACGGAGATCAAGTATTTAATGATCCGATAGACATACCTGTTGAAGAATCCATTACAGCAAGTATTGAATATGACATTGCGGCATTAAACGACATTGATGGCTTGTTGTGTGCAGAAGGTCCACAGTCTACAGCACGTCTTGTAGCTAATGCCACTCCAGCTAGTACTGATTATGTATATGTATGGGAAAACAATAGAAATGAAGTGGTTGGTTCTGGAGATGAAGTGGAAAACTTAGGCGTAGGTAATTACTTTTTGACAGTGACTAATACAGTTACAGGTTGCTTCGCTACAAGTGATTTTGAAATAACAAGTCCAGACCCAATTGTCATTACGGTAGATAATGTCTCTGGTCCAGGTTGTGATGTTGTGGATGCACAAGGTAGTGTCACCTTAACTGTATCAGGAGGAAGGCCAGAAGCTGACGGTGTTGTCGGTCAGTATAGATTAGAATTCGACAATCCTAATTCTGCTGTAGGTGAAGTTATAACCACAAGACCAGATGGAACGATAACCTGGCCAGAAGACGAGGTCAACTTTGTAGGTGGTTCAGTATGGACAGTTTTTGCTGATGATGAAGCGGCAGCATTCCCTAGACAATGTTCTTCAGATACAGTAATGATAAATGTGCCTACGACCACTACCTTTGAATTCGACATACAAGATACAATTGTGCAATGTGGAGATGGACGCGTGGATATCAGATTCTTTGTCACGCCTTCGCCAGCAGACCCTCCACCAGCATTTAGAAATAATATCATTGTTTTTGATGAAAATGGTGACGAATTTATACTAGACAATAATCAAATCCTGAGAACAGGAGATGTGATTATGGATGTCCCCTCAGGTGTCTATACATTTGAGTATACCAATCTGACCGACGGTTGTGTTGGGACAGGTGGCTTCACAGTAGTAGATGCTGCAACGCTTAACGTAGATGAAAATTCGCTTATCCCTGATAACCCAGATTGTGGTACTGTCGGTTCGGTAAACATTGTACTAGATGGGGGGATTGGACCTTTCAGTTTTGAATGGCAAGATGGTGCGACAGATGGACCAATAAGAACTGATCTGCAAGAAGGTACACAATACTTTGTCACCATCACAGATACAGCGCCAGGTGCTTGTGGCCTATTTATAAATACTGATCCTATAGAAGTTTCAGGTTCGTTCACATTCCCAACTCAGCAACTTGCTGGTATGATAGACTGTGATGCCACAACAGGGTCAATCGTGTTTACAAGAGAAGCAGGAGATACAGAGGATTACTTTTTGGATTTAGGAGATGGTAGTGGTCCAGTAAATGATACAAGAATAGACAATTTGCCTGCTGGCATGTACAATGTACAAATTGGTTTAGCCAATAATCCAGCATGTGTCTCAGACCCTATACCAATAAATCTAGTCGCTTCATCAGGATTTGACTTGACTAACCTTACCATTGATTCTGTCCATTGTGGTTTTACCACAGGTGAGATCCTTTTATTGCAGCCAAGTGTTAACCCTCAGTTTTTGATGACGCTTTTAGATGTTGTGGGTAATGAAATCGGTCAAGATCCATTCACTTTAGTGGTCGATCCAGGCACTTATAATTTAGAAATAACCGATGTTAATGACCCAAATGGCTGTGCCACAGAAGTAAACAACATCACCATATTTGACCAGTTTATGGTTGATTTAACATCCGCAACTATCATACAACCTACTTGCGGAGGAGCCGGATTTGGATCAATTGAAATCGATGTTTCAGGGGGAGTTGCACCTTACACATTTGAGTGGGATGATTTTATGACAATAGAAGACCCAATGCGGACTGACTTAGTGCCAGGCACGACCTACAGTGTCGAAATTTCTGATGCCACTGGATCATGTATGGAGACGATTCCAGATTTAGTCGTAGACCAAATCCAAGAATTAAGCTTAACAGTAGCAGACCTTGACATTACAGGTGTTGATTGTACTGGTGCATTAGGCATTATTAGCTATACACCTCCTGCAACTGATCCTAATCAATACATTATTGAAGTAAATGGCGTGCAAAGTTTACCAGGAGCACCATTGGATAATGTAGACATTGGTACATATGACGTAATGATTAGTGTTGCAGATGCAGCAACTTGTAACACCACAGTTTCAGGTATAAATATAGAATCCAGTAGTGATTTGGCATTGGATGAGAATAACATTACTGTACTTCCAGACTGTGATTCATTTGAGTCAACAATACAAGTTGATCCAGGAACAATCACAGACCAGTTAACCATTATCTTATTTCAAGGAAATACCGAATTAGACAGAGTTGAAGGGGGAGGTCTTTCTTTGGCTAATGTTGTATTTGGTAGCTATAGATTGAATATATCTAACGGTGTTTGTGATACGGATATTCCACTAGTCATAGACCTAGAACCTATTGAATTTAGAGATGTCGTCGAAAATGGTCCTGCCTGCTCTGGGACAGGAGACGATGGTAGTATAGAATTAGATTTAGAAAGTGGAGACACGGATTACTCATTAGAGTGGAATGATGGATTCATGTCTACTGATTTGCTTAGAACTGATCTCAGTCCGGGCACCTACACAGTTACAGTAAGTAATGGTACAGGTTGTCAAACAGTTGTTTCAGACATTACATTAAGTTTAGAATTGACAGATCCGTTTCCAGCTATTATAGATGAAGTACCTGCTTCATGTCGAGCCGTTGCTAATGGTGTCATCGAGTTTGATAATCCAGGCAATGTAAATACATTCGTTTGGGATGATGGTGGTACAGGAGCAAGAAGAGATGATCTCGAGGGTGATAGAGGATATGTAATCACGAGAACTATTGCTGGTAATGCAGATTGCTCACAAAATTTTACAATAGAAGAAATTAGTACGTTAGACGATGTGTTTGTAAATACTGCCGATGTCATCACAACTCCAGCGGATTGTGCTGGTGGCACAGGTCAAGTAGAAATTCCAGCAAGTATTATTCAAAATGGAGACGCTCCATACACAAACTTTAGACTCGTTGGACTAGAAGGAGAGATTTTAGGTGATACCATTAGAGGTAATGACGATGGAATGTTTGCGGGTATTCCAGCAGGTTTCTTTTATTCTTTATTGTTTGAGGATGCTAATGGTTGCGTTGCCTTAAATGCTATTATGATTGAGGATGGTGACCCAATAACTCCAGGAAATGTAGAGCTTGTAAGTAACCCCGTTTGCCTTGGTGACGCCAATGGATCTAGATCAATAGACATTTCTGGCGGATCTTCTGGAATGTTTGATATAGAATGGTCTTCAGGTGAAACAGAGCAAGGAGTTTCCTCATCAACGGCATCAGAACTATCTAGTGGAGAACAATTTGTGATCTTCACAGATAATATTTGTGGTGCAGATACCATCAACTTTGTTGTGCAAGAAGGTGATTCTGTATCGATACGCATGCAAGATACCCAAATAACAGATGCTACTTGTAATGGAGATGCAGATGGTATTGTCTTTGTCAACGTTCTGGGTAATGCTAACGATTTTACATTTAATTGGACAGAGCGACCAACAGAGAATACAAATAGACTCACTGGTCTTGAGTCTGGAATATACAATTTGACAATAATTGAAAATGCAAATGGTTGCACCTCATCACCACTTGAATTTGAAGTTAGTGAACCAGAAGAGTTAGTGGCAACTCTGGATGAAAACAGCTCTGTCGCCATTAGTTGTAGAAGTTCACAAGGAACCATTAGTTTAGATGTGACAGGTGGAGATGGCAACTATTTATATAACTGGGTAGACCTCCCTAACTTGACTAACGCCTCTGAAAATGAACTAGATCCAGGCATTTATGAAATAAATGTTATTGACGGTCAAGGATGTAGAGATAACTTTATAACTGAGTTGGAAACTTTTGAAAGCATTTCTTTCCTTGTCAGTGATTTTGACCCGATTCGTTGTGCAGGAGAGACAACATCCATTGGTGTTGAAAATGTGAATGGAGGTGTACCGCCATATCGATATAGTATCATAGAAGGAGGGAACCTAACTGATATTAATGAAAGCGTAGAAGTAGGTGCAGGTACTTATATATTTAATGTATTCGATGCAGATGGATGTCCTGCACTCAATACAGTGACGGAAGAAGTGATGGAACCAGAGCCACCACTCATCTCTTTGGGTCAAGATACGACCATTAATCTAGGTGAAGACTTTCGGCTTATACCAGATATCTTCACACTGGTAGGAATAGATTCTGTAAATTATTCTAGTACGGAACAAATAGGATTCGTGCCCATTGCTATGGATGGAATCTCCATACTACCTGACAGAGATCTAAGTATCATAGCTACTTTAGTCGACCAAGACGGTTGTACTGCAACGGACGAAGTTACTATTAGTGTTAAAAGAACTCGGAATGTTTACATTCCTAATATATTCTTTCCAACAAATGACCCAGGCCTAATCATTGAAGCTAGAAACACTGTATTTAGTGTGGCCACAGGTATTGGTGTTAACCAAGTGAATGAGATAAACATATTCGATCGTTGGGGAAACCTGATGTATAGAGGGACTGGGCCTTGGGACGGGAAAGCTCCAAATGAACAAGATGCATTACCAGGTGTTTATGCCTACTTAGTCTCTGTAAGCTTTACTGACGGCCAAGTCATCAATTATAAAGGTGATGTGACCTTGATCAGGTAAAGCCTGCGGCAAGTGTTTAATTTTAAGTGTTGAATGTTGAGTGATAAATAGCTAATGATTCTAAGCTAGATGTAAAGGCCATTATTAATGATCACAAATGGCTTTGTTGCATGAATATATTATAAAAAATGATCAAGTGTTGTATTTTAGAGTTGCAAAACTGAGAAAACACAAACTACTTGATCACATGACAAAGTTAAAACAAACAGTTAGAAAAAC
>Ga0114957_1001875_pt1 | contig 21408 bp, 21 predicted proteins | sample BantaG_FD_87175 | JGI IMG/M metagenome (GOLD analysis project Ga0114957, IMG submission 87175) | Marine algal microbial communities from Bantry Bay, Ireland - BantryBay_4 metaG | ecosystem: Host-associated > Algae > Red algae > Unclassified | place: Bantry Bay, Ireland | collected 2014-11-21 | reverse complement strand
CGGTAATCTTAGACTATTATTTAATCATGTTTACCATAGATTTTTAAATATAGAATTCGAAAATATCAAGAAATCCCGAATTTTAGATGTCTCCAAAATTTGGGATTTTTTTCCGAAAAAATAAGAGGCTAGGTACAGCCAGATTTCGTTGCGGGTTTTACAACTCATCCAGGGCTTGCAAATTCACCCTTAGAAGAATGAGTGCGGAATTTATTTCCTTGCTAAAAAACTTTATTTGAAAATTTCATCTAATTCATTTACTTTGAGTAATTATTAAACAATATTTACTCAAAGTTAATGGCATTTACCCTTATTCTAATCTTCCTTTTATTATCCGCTCTTTTTTCAGGATCTGAAATTGCGTTTGTTTCTGCAAACAAACTTCGTATAGAATTAAAGAAGAACAAAGGATCTCGTCGAGGAAAAATCTTAGCCCATTTTTATGATAAGCCAGCAGACTTTCTAGGAACTATGCTCGTGGGGAACAACATCGCATTAGTGATTTTTACTAATCTGATGACAGTTCCATTGACCCTCTTTTTTTCAAAATATTTTGGAATCGAGAATGAGTTATTGATGTTATTCATCAATACTATTTTTATTACAATCGTTGTTCTCATCTTTGGAGAATTTTTACCGAAAACACTTTTTCGACTTTTTGCAGATGATGTGTTATATTTTTTAGCTTACCCACTTCGGTTTTTGCAAGCTATGCTTTGGATATTTTCATGGGTGATGATTCGCTGTTCTAATTTACTATTGAAAGTAGTCATGAAAACAGAAGTTGCCCAAGTAGAGAATGCATTGACACGAGTTGATTTAGGGGATTTTATTCAAAGTTCAGTTACCGATGAAGATGATGATATTGATACGGATTTGTTTCATAACGTTTTACAACTTCGAGAAGTCAAGGTGAGGGAATGTATGGTTCCTCGACCCGAAATTGAAGAGATTGATGTGAATGATAGTATCATGGATTTGGAACAACAATTTAAAGAGACCAAACTTTCAAGATTAATTGTAACAGAGGATGATATTGATAATGTATTGGGTTATGTTCATCATGCTCAAATGCTTAAAAAACCAAGAGACATCAAAAGATTGATTTTAAATATTCCTTTCGTTCCCGAGACGATGCGTGCTCAAGTGCTCATGAATCGTTTTATCAAAACAGGAACGACTATCGCATGTGTTGTAGATGAATATGGTGGAGTAGCGGGAGTAATCACTTTAGAAGATATTTTGGAAGAAATCTTTGGAGAAATTGAAGATGAGCACGATCAAGAGGAATATATTGAAACACAAGTCTCCGAAAAGGAGTTTATATTTTCAGGAAGATTGGAAATTGATTATTTAAATGAAAAATACGAAACAATCAATTTTCCTGAAGGAGAATTCGAAACCCTATCTGGTTATCTCGTGATGACCACAGAAACTATCCCCAAACAAAATGATGAGATCTTACTTGATGGTTACAAATTTGTCTTGGAATTAGTGAGTGATACTAAGATTGAAACCATTCGAGTTTTTAAATTAGATGGGGAGTGATTTTAGCCACAGACTTACACGGACTTTATTATGAATTATTATGACTGTCGAAAAACTTGTTAAAAGAACAGTCATAATAAAGTCCGTGTAAGTCCGTGGCTAAAAAATCATTACTGACCGATTACGATAATACCTACAATGAAAAAATGGATAACTGACATGATTTATTCCTTCCCTGTGCAACTTTTGTTTTTGCACTTGCGGAATAATTTATTGTTGATAGGGATGTGGATTGTTGTTTGGTTATTATTGACGGGTAAAGTTGCGAATCTTTATGGCGTAAAATTTTTGTTTCTATCTCCTGAATATATGGGAAAGGTCGGATTCAAAAGCTTTTTTTTGTTGGGTGCTGCATTTGGAGGATTTTTTATGACATGGAATTTGACCACCTATTTATTAGATGCACACCACTTTCCTTTTTTAGCTTCAATGAAGCGACCTTTCACAAAATTCATTTTAAATAATTTTATTGTTCCGTTGACCTTTTTGAGTTTTTACTTTACGTACACGATTTGGTTTCAACGATATTTTGAATATTGGTCATCAACGACAATTTTAGCCAATTGCGTAGCCTTTCTATTGGGATTTATTTTGTTATTAATGTTGTCTTCTGCCTATTTTAGATTTACGAATAAGGACATTTTTAATTTCTCAAAAAGTGTCAAGGGGAAAAATAATCCAACCATGGTAACGGTTGCGCCCAACCGAAGAATAGATCGCATCAATAGAATCAAACGAGGAGATGTTCGATGGAGAGTAGATACTTACCTGACTGAAAAACTTCGTTTTCGAATTGTACGTTCTGTTCAACATTATGATTATAATTTGTTGCTAAGCGTTTTTAAACAAAATCACTTAAATGCGTTAGTGGTTCAATTGTTTAGTTTAGTAGCGTTGATTATTATGGGCTATTTGATTGATTATCCATTTTTTAGAATTCCAGCAGGAGCAAGTATTTTTATTATGTTCAGTATTGTGATTGCATTATCGGGTGCGATTACGTATTGGTTTGACCGTTGGAGGATTACCGTATTTGTAGTGTTATTAGTTGGGATAAATTTTTTAACAAAGTTCGAAAACTTCAATCATAAAAATAAAGCGTATGGAATGGATTATGAAACTACGCCAGCTAATTACTCCTATGGTGTGCTTTCAGATATTTGTTCTCCCAAAAATGTAAGCGAAGATAAACGCAATACAATCCAAGCATTAAATAATTGGAAAAATAAATTTCCGAATGAAGAAAAACCGAAAATGGTTGTCGTATGTGTGAGTGGTGGAGGACTACGGGCAGCGGCTTGGTCCATGCAAGTTTTGCAGCAGAGTGATAAAATGTTAGGTGGGAAATTATTATCACATACAGCGTTGATTACTGGAGCATCAGGAGGAATGTTGGGTACTTCTTATTTGCGAGAGTTGTATTTGAAAAAACAACAAGGTGAAGAAATAGATATTTATGATCAAAAATATATTGATAATATTTCAAAAGATTTATTGAATTCAATTGGTTTTACCATTGTGACGAATGATCTATTTTTACCTTGGACAAATTTTGAAGTGGATGGAAAATCTTATCGTAAGGATCGTGGATATATCATGGAAAAACAACTCAACGAAAATGTCGATCATGTTTTTTCAAAAAGGATAAAGGATTATAAAGAAATGGAATTGGAAGGAAAAATTCCAATGACTTTTATCACCCCTTCCATTGTGAATGATGGTCGTCGAATGATTATTTCGCCTCATGGTGTTTCCTATATGACGATTCCACCTATCGGAGTGGAGCGACCCAATTCAGTAGAAATTGACGCAGTAGATTTTGGAAGAGTTTTCGAAAAACAAGATGCGCAAAATATGCGTTTTTCCACCGCCCTTCGAATGAATGCGACTTATCCTTATATTTTACCCAATATTTATATGCCGAGCAAACCTGTTATTGAAGTGATGGATGCAGGTTTTAGAGATAACTATGGAATCAATTCTGCTACCCGTTTTATCCATGTTTTTAAAGATTGGATTACGGAAAATACTAGCGGAGTTGTATTGTTACAAATTAGTTCTCAGGTAAAGGTGGAAGAGATTGTCGCTAAAGATGACCAAGGTGCTATCGAATCTATGCTTAATCCTTTGGGGATTGTTGGACAAATTTTGACCCTCCAAGATTACGAACAGGATACGAACTTAGGATTTATTTTCGATCTTTTGGGAAGAGATAAATTTGATGTGATTCGATATATTTATTATCCGAATGATGATAATAAAGAAAGAGCTTCTATTTCTTTTCATTTGACGAGTAAGGAAAAAGATGATGTATTGGAGTCGTATTATTTGCAAAAAAATGATGAAAAAATGAAGCGGTTGAAAAAAGCCTTGGAATAATTTTAGCCACGGACTGACACGGACTTTTTTATGACTTTTTATGACTGTCGAAAAACGCGATAAAAGGACAGTCATAAAAAGTCATAAAAAAGTCCGTGTCAGTCCGTGGCTAAAATACTATTTAGAAAAAAGCTTCGCAAAGTCCTTCGCAAAATAAGTCATAATCACATCCGCTCCAGCGCGATGAATACTCGTTAAAGTTTCAGGCATGGCCTTTTCATATTCCAACCATCCATTTTGACAAGCTGCAATCAACATCGCACATTCTCCACTAACATGATAAGCCGCAATCGGCAAGTCAAAATTATTTTTTAACAAACTAATTACATCCAAGTAATTCAATGCAGGTTTGACCATCAAAAAATCAGCCCCTTCTTGCGTATCTAATTCTGCTTCGATCATGGCTTCCCGTTGATTGGCAGGATCCATTTGATATGTTTTTTTATCACCCGCCTTTGGAGCAGAGTCCAATGCATCACGGAATGGGCCGTAGAATGCACTTGCATATTTTGCAGTATAAGACATAATACCAGTTTCTGTAAAACCAGCTTTATCCAATGACTCTCGAATGTATTGAACTCGCCCATCCATCATATCAGATGGTCCGATGATATCAAAACCAGCCTTGGCTTGAGCAACGGCCATTTTTCCTAAAATCGGTAGCGTAGGATCGTTGAGAATTTTTCCATTTCTCACCAAGCCATCGTGTCCATCAGAACTGTATGGATCCATAGCCACATCACTTATTAATGTGATTTCTGGAAATTTCTTTTTGATTTTTGTAGCTGCTTTGAGATAAAAATTTTTTGAATTATAGCTATAGGTGGCGGTTTTGTTTTTTAATTTTTCAGCGACCGCTGGGAAAATCATAAAACTTCGTAATCCTAAATTCACGCACTCTTCGATTTCCAAAAGAATATTATCCAATGACATTCGGTAGCTGCCAGGAAGCGATGAAATTTCATCTTTAATATTTTTTCCATCAAAAATAAAAAGTGGGTAAACAAGGTGAGCAGGAGTTAATCGAGTTTCTCTTACCATTCCACGGATAGCTGCGGAACGTCTATTTCTTCTAGGTCTTCGTAACATGTTTTTTTAGTAATTTGTGATTAGTAATTTGCGATTAGTAAATGGTTGAACAAGCTACCAGTTACCAATCACTATTTACGAAACTTTTTCTTTCGTTTACTTTTTTTAGGGACAGGATCGTGGCCGTGTTTTTTTGCCCATGGGTGACATCTGCCAATTCGTTTTGCGCCAAGCCACAGACCTTTGAACACTCCCCATTCTTCAATCGCTAAAACCATATATTGCGAACAAGTAGGAGAGTACCTACAATTAGAACCCAACAATGGGGAAATAGTTAATTGATAAAATCGAATAGGTAGGATAAATATTTTTTTAAAAATACTGTTCATTAAAAGGGCTGGATTTTAAAAACGTGTAGATGCTTCTGTTTTTTTACTATTCAATAAAAAGTAACCTTCTGCTTTATTTGGACCTTTGACACGAATGACATTTTGTTGATCGCTATGCACATCAGTCAAGACGCTATAATTTATTTTTAAATCTTTTAATTCAGTCACTCCTTCAACTTCCAAATAAAACCAACCAGCCAAAATATCTTCAGCGGATTCTTTTCCTAAATAATTATATTGAACAGGTTTTCCATTTACTTCAAGTGTGAATGTTTTTTCAAAATATTCTTGGACATATTTGTTACCATCTACATGTTCTTTCTTGGTACAGAGGTAGAGTTTTTCTTCTATGCCTCCTTTTTCAATAGCTAATTCTAGATCATCTAAATAAATATGCATCGTAATTTGTAAACTACTTTCTTCTTTGGAAAAATCAATATTACACTTAGTGACATGAATATCATGTATCAAATTATTGTAGGAAAAACTGCTTCCTAGCAAAAAGAAAAATGATATTGAGATGAGTTTGATTAACTTCATTTTATAAAAATATTTTTGCAAAAATACAGAAATAAAAGTGATGGTATGGAATGGTAACGAACTTTATGATTTTTTTATGATTTTGATTTATCACAAAAGGGAACAAAAAAAGGACAAAAGATTTTTCACATAGTATTTTGATTCACAAAACCATGTGAAAATCTTTTGTTTCCTTTTGTGGTAAAAAATCATAAAAAAATTAATATAAAAATATCTTCTGTCACTTTATTTTAATTATCGACTTGCATCGAAAAGATGAGTTAGATTTTTTAATAAAGAAAAAAATGTGTCATTACTTATAAATGAAAAATGGTATTTTTTACATTTTAAAATAAATTAATTTAAAATAAATACTCATTTATAAGTATTTGGTTGTTAGTCTATTCGGGTGTTATTTCTAAAAAAAATCAATTAATAATTTTTTTTAGAAAAAATGAAAAAATAAAATAAAGTTGACATGATGACGGTAAGTCCATAACTTTGAAGTATAATTTAGAACAAACCCCAAAAACCCCTACCAACAAAAACAAAAAACAAATACTTTCCAGACACAATCATTCTATTAGAATGGTTCCCTTTTTACACTCCCGTAAAAACAAAAACTTCAAACACAACTTAATCTCTTTTGACCTTCCCAAAAGAAAAGAATTTTTAATTCAATATTTTTCAATAAATATTCCTCCCATCTATTTCTCAAAAACTTTTTTAACCAAACTATCCAGATAACATGGAAAGAATTAGACACATCTCTCGTTTACCCAAACAAGCAATTTTTAAAAAAATAAGCTTGGTACTTTTACTAGCTATTTTTCAATTCATGACCTTTAGTGCGAATGCAACTATTTGTGATAACATTGCATTTACGGGGTACACATTGACACCACCGACCTGTGGATTAGAAGATGGCTCAATTGCCTTTACCGTAGATAACCCAGATGAAGAATGTGTGTTTTATACGCTTTATCATTTTGAAACTGAGGTTTGGTATGTAGATTATAACACTACTCCATTGTATGAAAATTTACCTCCAGGACATTACAAAATTACCGCATTTATAGATGGTAATTGTAATCCTGATTGGCCTGAACCACATTGTTTTGTGAAATCAGAAATATTAAATTTAGTTTGTGAAGATGGTTGTAGTGCACGATTTGATTTTATTGATGGTATTGGTGAATTTATTTGTGGAGGTAATGATGGCAAAATTGTCCATAGAGCATTAGATGCGACTCTTCCGTACAGAATAGAATATATGTTTGAGGGAAGTGTTTATTCGACATATGAATATACGACAGATGAAGTTCATTTCATTTTTAATCTAGCACCAGGAGTTTATTCTGATATTAAATTGATAGATGCTGATGATTGTGAATTTTTACATCCTGAACCAATCATAATTAACCCATGCCCAGCATCTTTACCAATTGATTTAATCAGCTTCGAAGCACGATCGACAGGTGAACAAGAAGTACTTTTAAAATGGGTAACAGCGAGCGAAGAAGATAATAGTCATTTTATCATCGAGCGATCTCTTGATGCAAGAGAGTATGAGGCGATAGGAGTGATTGGTGGTAGTGGTACTTCAAATTCTGCTAATACTTACACCTTTACAGATACCAAAGCATTTTATGGATTGAATTACTATAGACTTAAACAAGTGGACTTTGATAATAATTATGAATACTATTCAACAGAGGCTGTAAATGTTTCTCCTAAGGATAATCCAAATATTATGGTATATCCAAATCCTGTGCAAACAACTACAACCCTACGAGTGATTTCACCTTATGAAGGTGATGTGAAAGTAGAAATAGTTGACAACTCAGGAAGTTTACTTAAAGTAGTAAATATTGAAAGAGGGAAGAACTCGACTCAATTGGACTTGAGCGATCTTAGTGCGGGAATGTATTACTTATATGTGAACTCAAAAGGGAATCGTATTTCAGTTCAAAATGTTGTTAAGATTGACTAAAGATTTTTTGTTTTAATACTTTTTTTAGATGATAATGGTTGTTTTTAATCCTTCCAGTCTTCAAGGCTGGAAGGATTCTTTTTACCCCTGATCCCTAAAGGGCAGGGAAAACGCGCGACCTTTTTTGAATATCGAACAATCGAACAAGGAACAAGGATTTGAGAAGTTTGTCGAATACTTTTGAGGGGTAGAATCAAGATTATTCGACAAACTTCGACTTCCTTGTTCCTTGTTGGATATTCGTTATTCAAAAAACGCCTATGTCGATGAAATTCTTTTTTAGAAAAAGTGACGCAACTTTCAAACGAATTTTGGAAGCCCTGCCCTAAAGGGGAGTTTTGGCTTTCCCTTTGATTTGAATGGATCTTGAGCTTTTAGGGTTTTTGATTTTGATTGACATTTTGATTTTTCACACCCGTCTCTTCTTTTTAAAAAAAGTCTTTCTTTGCTTCGCCATTCTTCTCAAAAGAGGACTACAACGGTAGCGGTCTTCTCCATATTCTTTGTATAAATTATCTAGACCTTTGACACATTTTGAAATGCCAATTTCATCCGCCCATTGCAAAAGCCCTTTAGGATAATTAACACCTTTAGTCATGGCGAGGTCGATGTCTTCTTTGGAAGCAATTTGCCAGAACAGGGCATCAGCCGCTTCATTGATAAGCATAAGTACAATTCTGTTAACAATGCTTTTACCTAATTTTTTATTTTTTTTAGGTTCAGGATTTTTAGCATTTTCGGAGTAGTCGTAGAAGCCTCTTCCTGATTTTCTGCCGAGGTAACCTGCTTCTGCTAAACGTTTTTGAGTGAATGCAGGTTTGTAGCGAGGATCATAATAAAATGATTTGAAAACAGTTTCTGTAACGGTGTAATTGATATCATTACCAATGTAATCCATGAGAGTAAATGGCCCCATTCGGAAACCTGCAATTTCAGTCATCGCCCAATCAATAGTAGGCGCATCTGCAATACCTTCTTCTAAAATTCTTAAAGCTTCTCCGTAGAAAGGTCGAGCCACTCGATTGACAATAAATCCTGGAGTATCTTTAGTGACTACTGTTAGCTTTCCCCAATTGTCAATTAAGTTTTGGGATTTTTCTAACACTTCATTTGCAGTTTGAACAGCAGGGATAATTTCCACTAACTTCATCAACGGAGCAGGATTGAAAAAATGAATTCCAATAACTCGTTCTGATTTTTCGCAGGCAGCGGCAATTGAAGCGATGGAGAGAGAAGAAGTGTTGGAAGCTAAAATACAATCGTCGCTAACAATCTTTTCTAATTTTTGAAAAACAGATTTTTTGATTTCTAAATTTTCGATAATAGCTTCTATGACAAGTCCACAATCTTTGTAGGCTTTCATATTATTGACCATATAAATTCTTCCAAAAATAGCTTTTGCAGTAGCATCATCTATTCGACCTTTTTCCACGAGCCGATTCAAAATCTTTTGTAATTTTTGACTGGCAAGGTTTAATGCATCTTTATTGTTATCAAAAAGGATAACTTCATGCCCCGCAGTAGCTGCGACCTGTGCAATACCACTTCCCATTGAGCCACTTCCTAGTACGCCTATTTTCATAATTATTGATGGTTGATTAGTTGATTAGTTGATTGGTTGATTAGTTGATTGGTAGATTAGTTGATTGGTAGATTAGTTGATTGGTAGATTAGTTTATTTTATTTGGGTCGAAATAATGGTGATTAGTTGATTGGTAGATTGGTTAATTAGGATCAAATAACTTTGATTTTTTTTTGAATCAAAATTATTCGACCCTAATTAACCATTTAACTAATCCAAAAATCACTCCCCCTTAAACACCGGTTTTCTTTTTTCTAAAAATGAAGCGACACCCTCTGCATAATCTGCAGTATGAGAAGCATTGGCTTGTAATTGTTCTTCGACCATTAGTTGAGTAGAGAGGTCATTGGACAATGATTTATTGAGGGCAAGTTTAGTTAATCCCAAAGCACGAGTTGGAAGGCTTGCAAGTTTTGAAGCTAACTTTTGTACTTCTTCTTCGAATTGGTCATCTGCTACAGTTTTGTAAATCATACCCATTTCTACCGCTTCTTTTGCGTACACTTTTTCTCCTAAAAACATCAAAGCAGTAGCACGAGCTAAACCAACCAAACGAGGTAAAGTATAAGTTCCACCGCTATCTGGAATTAAACCAATTTTACTAAAGGCTTGAAGAAAATAGGCTGATTCTTTTGCAATGACAATATCACATGCTAAAGCTAAATTAGCACCAGCACCTGCTGCAACACCATTGACAGCTGCAACGACAGGTTTTTCAATTTCTCTAATTTTTTTGATAATAGGATTGTAGTGTTGATCGACAATTTGTTCAATTGGAAATCCTTCAGGGTCGGTTGCTTCTTTGAGGTCTTGACCTGCGCAGAATGCTTTTCCATTACCTGTGATGACGATGCATCTTACTTCAGGGTCAGCTTCACATTCCTTTAAGAAATTTTGCATAGCGAGTGCAATTTCTCTGATGATGCTATTGAATTTTTCAGGACGGTTGAGTGTGGCAGTTGCGATGCCGTTTTCTTTTGAGAAAAGAATACTTTCCATGTATGTGATTTTAATTGGTTAATTTTTTGCGAAGATACGATTTAGATAAAAATCACCAACCTATTTTTTCATTAAAAGCATCAGATAAGACTTTACTTTTTTTTATAGGGAGTTGTCTGATTTTACTTTGTTCTAAATCGGAAAGTGGTTTTTTCTTAGCATAGTTTTCAATAATTTGAAGTCCAATATTTTCGGCTTTTTTATTTTTCCCTAATTCAAAATATTGGTCAACTAATAAACTAGCTTGTATATCATAGGCTTGGACATTGTTTGGAAAATTTTTAAAATAAAGATCAAGAACTGCTTCTGCTTTTTCATTTTCTCCTTGTGCTTTTAAAGTCTTACTTAACTCACTAGAAATTACAAAATAAGTTTGCCCATAAACCTTTCTACCTGCTTCAACATGATCGATTCCATCCCATAAAAAATCATACATTAATTTTTTCCAAATCCAAATTCCAATAATATTTCCGACTTGGGAGTTGTGATATATTTTTTTGATCGAAAGTTTCTTTTACATAGCTTCCTTTTTCTACCTCCGAAATCATCTGTTCTAAATCCAAGGCTATTTCATTTTCTATATTGTCGATTGCTACAAATCCATTTTTTTCATCAGCATAAAATGATGGATCAAAAGTCATGGGAAAAGGGGCGGCATTAAAAACACCTTCTCGAATATGATTGATATATCGATCTACATTTATCAAACTTAAATTGACAACCAAGACATCGGTTCGATATCTTAATTGTGCTTGTGCATAAAGCAAAGGATAGGTATCATTGTCGCCGTAGGTAAAAAGAATGGCATTGGGAGGACAAGAGTTGAGATAATTTTTTGCAGCATTAATATAAAATTTATCATAGAGACCGGGCATCAATTCTTTTTGTGCTTCAGTCTCATTTTGAAGATATTGTAATTGAAGAAAATTCCACATGATTTCATTACAATATTTGATATAAATCTTTCCAACGATGGTTTCGAAATTTGGATTTTGTTTATGTAATCTTAGAAATGTTTTACGAGCTAACTGAGCATACTTTTTAAAAGTTTCCAATTGCTCAGGAGTCATCGCATTTTTCTTTTTAGGAAGATTGAATTGGTACAGCTTATCTGTATTGGCTCCTGAATAATCATAAATCATATTCGCAACAAAGGTGGAATAAGCTCTTCCTAAACCATAAAGAATAGTATCAGGTAGATTCGGTTCCTTTTCAAAATATTTCATCACATCTCTTTGCCAATCTGGATATCCTGCAAAAGGACAAAAATCAAATTCATGTCGTGCTCTTAAATAAGAATTATATAGCTGAGATTGGTTGGTGTTTTTACTTGCGAGAGTATATTGTTTTAATGCTTGAAAAGACTTGGTTTTATTTGACCATAACATTTCTTGGTGAGTTCTTTCATTGGAAATAGGAGAACTAGTGGTGCTTACAAAATAACCTTCAGGTCGTTTTTCAAAATGAAGCACTTGAGGTTGAGTGGGTTCTTCGTAATCTTTAATAAAATGCTTAACCACAGATTCGTAAGAAGGAAAATCTTGGGAAATAAATTCTTTCTGGGCATTTCCCAAAAAAGAAATCAAGCAAAAAGCAAGTATTAAAAGGTGTTGAGTAATTACTTTCATAATTGATATTTAAAATAAAAAATGAAAGTAAATTTAAGAAAAAAACTAATCTTCTACTTTGATTTTTACATCCTCATAAAATAACTCAACCCATTGTCGATACTGTTCACCTGAAGGGTGCAAATTGTCACTTGCTACTAATTCAGGTTTATCTAATCCTTCTCTTGAAATAGGAGTGATGTCAAAATAACTTACGCCAATACTATCTGTAATTGCTTTGTTAGCAGCATTGAAATTGTCGATGCCTTCACTAATATTTGAATTGCCATTACCAAAAGGTGTGTAAGCATAATCTGGAATAGAAACCACAAAAACATTTTCTTTAATGCCTCCTGCAAAATCAATTGCTTGTAGTAAGAGGTCTTCGAATTCAGGTTTGTATTGTTCGAGAGGTTTACCTTGATAGAAATTATTGACACCTATCAATAGCGAAACTAAATCAAATGTGTCTGTTAAATTTGCATTGGCAATACCTGCATCTAGGTTGGCGGTTGTCCAACCTGTCACAGCAATAATTATAGTCGTATCTACAATAATGGAGTCATCTGCAAAACGTGCAGAGATTCGGTTAGGATAATTTTCATCGGATGGAACACTTTGCCCAATTGTGTAGGAATCACCTAGTGCTAAATATTTAATAGAGTTGGAAGGAGGTGGTTCATTGATGATAGGTGGTGTGACAGTAGTAGGAACTATATCCTTTTTGGAACAAGTCAATAAAAAAAAAGTACAAACTATTACGATAATGAATCTCATAAGAAATTATTTTTAACATTTTAATTTGTAGATTGCCCTAACAAATCTACTTCCTATAACCTTATTTACGAATAAAAGTTTATGACTGGTTTTTTAAAATTCATAAAAATAATTTTTCTTTTTTCTATTCTGACGATATTGACTCAGGTTGGAGGAGTGGTTTACTTGCTTTACCTTCCTTTTTCATCGTATGTGAAAAGTGAAAAAATGAGTGGTTGGAAAAGTTTTGTAACTCGTTTGTTAGGATTTAATGTTATTTACTTTTTGATGTGGTTTTTTATTATTCCGCCTTTGGCAAAAAAATATGGACGAGTGCCTCTTCCGATTTTTTCTACAACCGAAAATCCTGTAAAAGCAGGGAGTTTGATCTACGCTTTAGGAAATAGACATTATGTAAAACCTACGTTACGAGATGTTTTTTTTGATGTAGCACAAAAAGTCAATAAAAAATATTCGGATGTGGAATTGATTTATTTAGATGCCAACTTTCCTTTTTATGAAGGCTTTCCGTTGTTACCTCATCTAAGTCATGATGATGGCGAAAAATTAGATATTGCATTTTTATATAAAAATAAAAAATCGGACAAGTTTTATAACAAGACATTTTCATTGATAGGTTATGGCGTAACCGAAAACCCAAAAAAAGGAGAATCCAATCAGCCTGCAGCTTGTGAGAAAGAAGGAAAGTGGCAATATAGTTTAATGAAAAAAATAACTTTTGCAAAAGTGAAAAAAGGATATGAATTTGATGAAAAAGCGAATCGTTTTTTATTATTAAAAATAAACGAACAATCAAAAGTGAAAAAGATTTTTATCGAACCTCACTTAAAAGAAAGATTACGATTAACAAAATATAAAAAGGTGAGATTCCATGGATGTCATGCCGTTCGCCATGATGACCATATCCATTTTCAAATTAATAATTAATCTAAGTTTCGGATATGAGGTAAGTCACAAGGTGAGTCATTAATTGGAATAGTAGAAGGTTGATAACTTAGATGATTTTAGTTATTTACTCACCTTGTGACTAGAACAAAAAAAAGTCTCCAATCGCAAAAGCGATGGAGACTAATCGGTGATTTGGCATTAGGCTTTTCTAATTAAAAAATTTAAATAATACGAATTCTCCGTATTAAGAAAATTATTAATTATTCATTCTTAATTTTTCATTAAGATTATCCTTTTTTAGTTGTTTTCTTTTTAACAGCTACATTTTCTTTTTCAGTTTCTTCTCCTTCGATTTTTCTAATGATAATAATTTCTTCTTCATCTTCAACAGTAAAAACCAATTTGTATTTACCAACTGGTTCATCCTGCATATTGATTTCGAAATCATTAAGACCATTCACGAGTTGCATGGTTGTAGAAAAAACTTTTTCACCATTCATTCTTTTCAAGGTGTAAGTCATTTCTTTTTCAGCCAATGCATCAAGAGTTACCTCAAACATTTTAATCGCAGAAGTACTAGACATTCGAACAATTTGAAAATTATTACTCTCCTTTTTTGTCACCATTGCAATTTGAGAATAACTTTCAGTTTCATCTTCATCGACTAGTTTTAGTCTGTAAAAAGTTTTTTCATTGTTGTTACCGATGTCCATAAAACGGTAACCTTTTTCTTGGTCAGAGTTTCCTGCGGCTTCGATTTCTCTCTCCATATAGAAGTGGACACCATCATCTGATTTTTCCACAATGAAGACTTTGGTTTCCGATTCGAAGGCCGTTTTCCATTCAATTCGATTACCCATTTTAAATTCTTTGCCATGTAAAGGAGTCGAATATTCAACATCTGCTTTCAATAAAAAAGGGAGCATTGTTAAGAGTGTTGTAAGAATGAAAATAGGCAGTATGTCATTAAGTGATAGATTCAGGTATTTTGCCATAATTCTTACTTGGTTTAAAAAGTTAGTTAATTAAATACGGTATGTTTATATATAAAATTATTAAATCAAAATAGGTGCTAAATTTAGCGGGGATGAGTTTTTTGGGGGTGTTTTTGTGACGTTAAAATGAGTTAATGTAAGGTTAAACCTCTTTAAAATAGTAGCTTTCGGCGGGTTATTTGTATATATTCAAATCAAAATTATGTTTTTAAAACCTGTAACATAATTTGAGTTCTTTATCTGAAGAACATTAAAAATTCTAAAATCTTTACAATATGAAATTTTCGCAATTATTATTCCATTTTCTATTGGGAGTCTTTTTATTGACCTCTTGCGGGCCTAAATTATCTCCTTTCACGCAAAATCTATACGACGAACAACAATGGTCGGATGAAGAGCTTAAACGTATTCAATTTTATACTTCGGAGGATATTGTTTTGTATCGACAACTTACCAAAGGAGAATCAGAAATTATCTCTGGTGAAATAAAAATTCGTAACGGAAAGAAAGTAGATGAGGTAATGATTAAAGAAGGAACTCCTGGTGTTTTATTATTTAGACCTAAAGAAAATAAATTTGCCATTAGTTTTGAATCAGGCAATGATGATCGTTTTTTAGTCTTTGGTGCTACAAAAAAACGTGGAGGACAATATCGCCTTCAAGCTAAAGATTGGGGACGCCGAGTTGGTAAAGTTACCTATGAAGGAAAAATTTATACGACGAGTTCCGATAGTGCTTATGCTTCATTGCTAGTTGATTTGAAACGAATAAAAAATACTGAAGTTCGTTCGAGAGTTGCGAAGGGGCGGAAGGTGGATTGATATTGATTGAGGATTCAAGATTAAGGATTCAAGATTTTTCGAAATCCATAATCCTTAATTTTGAATCCATAAGCTAAAAATTATTTAGGTAAAACCACCGAGTCAATTTCATGTATGACTCCATTCTTTCCCTCTAGATCAGTCTTCGTAATGGTACTGTAGTTTCCATTCTCATCCTTAAGTATAACTTTTCCATTTCTCATAGTCGCCGTAATTTTATCACCACTTACTGTTTCGAGTGTTGCTTTTCCTCCGCTGATTTTAATGGCATTAACAACATTTGCTGCATTATATTTTCGATACCGATTTAAACCTTTTGTATAAAAACCTGTTAATCATTTTACAACAAGAAATTAAACAAAGCTAAAAAGCAGACATCAACTTAACTTTACTTCTCACAAACAAATGAAAGTCGCTGAAAAAAATATTGTAGAAATGTTACATCAAAATGATAAGCGAGTAATGGCTATCATTTATGATCAATATGCACCTGCGCTATATGGTGTAGTGCTTCGTATTGTTAAAACAGAGGCAGCAGCTGAAGATGTGATGCAAGATGCGTTTGTAAAAATTTGGAAAAATGGGACAAAGTACAATGCTGCTAAAGGAACATTATTTACATGGATGTTAAACATCACTAGGAATACAGCAATAGATAAAATACGTTCAGCAGGTTTTCGAAAAAGTGAAAAAATCCAAACTTTAGATCATCACGTATATAATCAAGCATCTACTTCGCACAATATTAATCCTGATGAAATAGGAGTGAAAGAATTACTGAAAAATTTGGATGAGAAATACAGAGAAATAATTGACTTGATTTATTTCAATGGATTTACCCAACAAGAGGTGAGCGAGCATTTGAATATTCCACTTGGAACTGTAAAATCTCGATTGCGAATTGCATTACGAGAACTTCGGGGGATTTTTGATTTGACGCAAGTTGTAGGAATAATTTTATTTATCAGTAGTATATTTATAACATATAATGACTAAAGAAGAATTTTTAAAAACAGGTTTATGCGAACAATATGTTCTTGGACTTACTTCTCCAGAGGAAGCAGAGTTGGTGGAACGTATGCTGAAGACCTACCCTGAACTGAAGAAGGACTGTATGGGGTTAGAAAATTGTATGGAAAAATATGCTCGTGCTAATGCAATTACACCCCCAGCAGGTTTAAGAAAATCAGTTTTGGAAAAAAATGATGCATCAGACGGAGTCTCTGTTCCTAGTAGAAAAGGAATTTTGATTCCGACTTGGGCAGCAATTGCGGCAGCGGCGAGTTTTGTAGGACTATTGTTTTTTTCTTTCTTTGCTTGGGACGGAAAAGTGAAAACTGAAAATGAAATGGGAATGCTCACAACAAAGTTTGAGCAATTTCAAAAAGATTGTGCAGAGGTAGAAAATGAACGAAATATTTACGCTTCGCAAAAATCTTTTTTACAACATGCTAAAACAATTCATGTGCATTTGTTTGATAAGAATAAAGATGCTTTAGCTATTGTTTTTTGGAATGAAACAAAAGACAATGCTTATTTAAAATTAGAAAATTTGCCAGTCCCACCAAAAGGTAAAACTTATCAGATGTGGGCAGACATTGATAATGTAATGGTGGACATGGGAACCTTTAAACATGATCCTAAAAAATTAATTCCTCTCCCATATATGGCTAATGCAGCGAGTCTCAATATCACTTTAGAAAAAGAAGGAGGAAGTGATCATCCCGATGTCTCACAACTAAAAGTGAGTGGAGTTATTTAATGATTAACGATTAATTATTAATGATTAATCGTAAGACGTGTTTGATAAACTAAAAAGGGTCTTGAATTTTTAAATTCAAGACCCTTTTTTAATCACAGTTGTTGGTTAATAATTAATAATTTATCGTTAATCATTAATTAAAGTATTTCTACACTAAGGACTTTTTTGACTAAAACTTTTTCTCCAGTTTCGGGGATGTCCTCCATTGTCTCTTCCCAGTTTACTTTTATTTTTTTCCCTTTTACAGATTTCCAATTATCAACATTTAAATCTGCAGCACCTTCATAGGCTCTCCATAAAGTGAAACTATGTTCTTTCCTATTCGCATCTTTTATATGAATTTGATAATAATCATCTTCTGCAAGAAGAAGGAAAGTTCCGATAGTTGTACCAGCATTATCATTAGATTTTTTACCAGTTTTTGCAGGATTTGGAGCTTGATTTACTTTCTTTTCAGGAGGAGATTCTACAATATCTTCAAGGTCTGCATCTTGATTAGCACTTGAAGTTTCGGTAGTATTTTGAAAACAACCAGAGCATCCTGAACAAAAAAGGAATGTAATACTTAATGCGTAAATAATAATATTGGGTTTCATCATGGTGTCATAATTTTTGTTTGAAGTAATCTTATTTTAAAAGCCAAATTTACAAGAAAAATTGGTTCTTAAGTTTTTTCTAAAAAAATAATTTTAAAACATTATATTTACAAATACTAAAAATGAGAAAACAATGACGCTTCTAGACAAGTACATCAATCCGCTAACGGATTTTGGGTTTAAAAAATTATTTGGAACGGAATCCAATAAAGATTTATTAATTGATTTTTTAAATCAGTTGATGCCTGCTCACCATCAAATTCAAGACCTTACATTTGAAAAAAATGAGCAATTAGGAGAAAGTGAAATAGATCGAATAGTGGTATTTGATATTTTTTGTAAAAGTAAAAATGGAGAACACTTTATCGTTGAGATTCAAAGGAAAAAGCAAGAGTATTTTAAAGATCGAAGTATTTTGTATTCTACTTACCCGATCCATCAATATGCTGAAAAAGGTAGAGCATACGATTTCCAATTACCTGTAATTTATACCATTGCTATCTTGGATTTTACTTTTGATGATTATCAGGACGATCCTAATATGGTACATCATATCAAGTTAAAAGATGAGAATGGAAAAGTTTTTTACGATAAATTGAGTTATATTTATATTGAATTACCTAAATTTAAAAAAACTTTAGAAGAATTAGAAACTCATTTTGATAAATGGTTGTTTGTATTAAAGTGGCTGAATAAACTTCAAGAACGCCCAAAACCATTGCAAGAACGAGTTTTTAAAAAATTATTTAAATTGGCTGAAATCGCAAAATATAATAAGATGGAAAGAGCACAATATGAGCAAAGTTTAAAGCAGTATCGCGATTTACGTAATGTGGTGAATTTTGCAAAAGAAGAGGGATGGGAAGAGCGTACTCTGGATTTTATTAAAAATGGATTAGCCGAAGGCGTACCCTTAGAGTTACTGTCCAAATTAACTAAACTCCCAATTGATGAAATCAAAAGAATAATTTCTGAGAAAGGGTGGAATACTAATAATAAAAATGACTGATGACTAAAGCTGAATACGAAAAATATCTTTCTGAGAACTTAGACAAGTTTATTGATTTGAGAAGTGTGATTGAATGTGCAAAAGAAGAAGAAAGACAAAAGCAAAATATAATGTATATCAAAAATGGCTTAAAAGAAGGTATATCATTAGAAACAATTTCAGATTTCACTCGACTCTCAATCGAAGAAATCAAAAAAATAATTGCCAAACATAATTTAGAAGTGAAGTAATATTTCCCAAAAAACAAAAAAGGCTTGTAGCAAAAATCTACAAGCCTTTTTTGCTTTTACTCCAAATGCGGCAACCTCGTCGTATGCTTAATCTCCTTAATTACAAACGACCCTTTGATCTGCGCCACCCTCGGCAAAGTCGCAATCTTAGCCGCATAAAAATCATGATATTTATCCAATACAGGCGCAATCACTTTTAATCTGAAATCATTTTGCCCACCCATCATATAGCATTCGACAATTTCAGGAGTAGCAGCTACTGCTTCAAAAAATTCATCAGCTTGTTCAAAGCTATCCACCTTCAATGTACCCTCTAAAAAAACGATAATCGAAGAGGTCAATTTTTTTCGATTCAACAAAGTGACATATTTTTCAATCACACCTTCTTTTTCCAAACGTTTGATACGTTCATAAATAGGCGTCTTTGTCATATTCAATTTAGCTGCAATTTCTTTGATATTAATCTTTGCATCCTCTTGCAGCATATTCAAAATTTGTTGGTCAGTCGCGTCAAGGTTAACTTTCATAGGAAAAATTACTTTAGAACGGTTAAAAACAAAAGCATAAAATTTATTTTTCCTTCAAAAATACAAAAAATCAGGAATGATTTCTTGAATGTTGTCAATATGCCAATATGATTACCAAATTACGTAAATTTGTACTCGATTTGAACGTATAATGTATTTCTATAACAAAATACCTTTTCGTTCGTAGAATCAGTAGATTAATTTTGAATGTTTCTAAAACTTGAAATCAAAAATTTTCGAACATTCATAATTCATAATTCAAAATTCATAATTCAAAATTCTTCATTCAAAATTAATCGTAGTAATCACTTATTTTAAAATAAAAACCTTTTTAAATTTAATTTTTTATGGAAACCACAAAATTGAATTACAAAGTTAAAGACATCGCACTAGCGGCTTGGGGAAGAAAAGAAATGACTTTAGCTGAAGCTGAAATGCCAGGATTAATGGCTTTAAGAGAAGAATTCGGAGATTCTAAGCCATTGGCTGGAGCACGTATCGCAGGATGTTTACACATGACTATCCAGACTGCAGTTTTAATCGAAACATTAACTGCATTAGGTGCTGAGGTAACTTGGTCATCTTGTAATATCTTTTCTACACAAGATCAAGCTGCTGCTGCAATTGCTGCTACAGGAGTTCCTGTTTTTGCTTGGAAAGGAATGAACGAAGAAGAATTTGACTGGTGTATCGAGCAGACATTAACTGCATTCGAAGGTGGTAAGCCATTGAATATGATTTTGGATGATGGTGGTGATTTGACTAATATGGTTTTAGACCGTTTCCCTGAAATGGTAGCTGGTATTGGAGGAATTAGTGAAGAGACTACAACTGGTGTTCACAGATTATATGAGCGTCAAGTAAATGGTACTTTAGCTTTACCTGCAATCAATATTAATGACTCTGTTACTAAATCTAAATTTGATAACAAATACGGATGTAAAGAATCATTAGTAGATGCAATCAGAAGAGCAACTGATATTATGATGGCTGGTAAAGTAGCTGTTGTTGCTGGTTACGGAGATGTTGGAAAAGGTTCTGCTGCTTCATTAAGAGGTGCAGGATGTAGAGTTATTGTTACAGAGATTGATCCTATCTGTGCGCTTCAAGCTGCAATGGACGGATTCGCTGTAAAGAAAATGGAAAATGCTTTGGCTGAAGCGAGTATCGTAGTTACTGCAACTGGTAACAAAGATATCGTAAATGAAAAGTATTTCAGAATGATGAATGATAAAACTATCGTTTGTAACATCGGTCACTTCGATAATGAAATCGACATGGCTTGGTTGAATGGTGCATATGGAGATTCTAAAGATGAGATCAAACCACAAGTTGACAAATATACTGTTGACGGAAAAGATATCATCGTTTTAGCTGAAGGTCGTTTAGTAAACTTGGGTTGTGCAACTGGTCACCCATCTTTCGTGATGTCTAACTCTTTTACTAACCAAGTTTTAGCGCAGCTAGAATTATGGAACAATAAAGATAATGACACTTACAAAAATGAAGTTTACATGTTACCTAAGCACTTGGATGAAAAAGTAGCAAGATTACACTTGGCTAAAATTGGTGTTGAGTTAGAAGAATTATCTCAAGATCAAGCGGATTACATCAGCGTAAAAGTTGAAGGTCCATACAAGCCTGAGTACTACAGATACTAATGAATAATTAAAAATGCCTGTCCCGAAACTTTGGGGAAAAATTAATAATTTCCCTAATCTGAAATGACAGTTTTTTGTTTTTTAAAAAATAAAAAGG
>Ga0114957_1001874_pt1 | contig 21412 bp, 20 predicted proteins | sample BantaG_FD_87175 | JGI IMG/M metagenome (GOLD analysis project Ga0114957, IMG submission 87175) | Marine algal microbial communities from Bantry Bay, Ireland - BantryBay_4 metaG | ecosystem: Host-associated > Algae > Red algae > Unclassified | place: Bantry Bay, Ireland | collected 2014-11-21 | reverse complement strand
CGACAACTCGTTGACGTGCCTGAGCATCAGTGGATTGAGAAAATGAAAAATATCGCCAAAAGAAACATTTTTGGTTTTGTGAGTTTTCGGAGCGGACTCAAGATTGGTATCAAGAGTTATTTATCCGTTTAGGCTCATGCGAATCTTCTTTTCCAGTACATTCACATCTTCTTTGATGGTCATGTCCGTGTCTAGAAGATCTTGAACCGTTCTACATGAGTAAATCACTGTACTATGATCTCTACCTCCAAACTGGTTGCCAATAGCTTTTAAAGATTTGTTAGTAAGATTCTTAGCTAAATACATAGATAGCTGCCTAGCAACTACAATGGACCGCTTACGAGTTTTACCTGCTAGCTTCTCTACAGGAACATTAAAGTGATCAGCTACTAAGTTTTGGATAAATTCAACAGTTATTTCCTTATTGATCTCATTGATAAACTTCTGAATTACTTCTTTAGTTAAGGCTAGATCAATTTGGCGGTTATTGAGAGATGACTGAGCGGCAAGCGATACAAGCACTCCTTCTAACTCTCTAATATTATTCTTGATATTATAGCAGATAAATTCTACTACGTCATCATCTAGTTCAATACCTTCCCTTGTCATTTTAGATTCGAGAATAGCAATCCTCGTTTCAACGTCTGGAGCTTGAACATCTGCTGATAGCCCCCACTTAAAGCGACTAATCATTCTCTCATCCATGCCATCCAAGTCCTTAGGTGCTCTATCTGCAGTCAAGATGATCTGCTTCCCGTTTTGATGCAACTGATTAAAGATGTGGAAGAATATCTCTTGTGTCTTTTGCTTACTTGCAAAAAACTGGATATCATCTACTATAAGTACATCTATCATTTGATAGAAGTTGACAAAATCATTTATTGCTCCATTCTTGATGGATTGGATAAATTGATTGGCAAATTTTTCTGATGTTACAAACAAGACGTTCTTATCAGGCTGCGTTTCTTTTACATCATTCCCGATAGCCTGTGCAAGATGCGTTTTTCCTAAACCAACATTACCATAAATAACAAGTGGATTAAACGCCGTTCCACCGGGCTTCTTAGCAATAGCCATACCAGCAGAACGTGCGAGACGATTACAGTCTCCTTCTATATAATTCGTAAATCTGTAATTCTTATTGAGCTGTGGATCAATCTCTAATTTTTTAATCCCTGGAATGATAAAAGGATTTTCAATATTGGTTGAATTCACTTGTCCCACATTGTTTGTACTCTGTTGACTTTGATCCTTACTTGCATTAGGAGCATTGTTATTCTTTTCCATTTTGTTCAACCTGATCTGGTATTCTAATTTACCAGTAGATCCCAATTCATCGCGAATTGTTTTCTTTAGTAGAGCAACATAGTGCTCTTCAAGCCATTCATAGAAAAATTTATTAGGTACTTGTATCGTAAGGGCATCATTAACTAACTGTATTGGCTTGATAGGTTCAAACCAAGTCTTGAAACTTTGAGAATTCACATTCTTTCTTATCGTGTGAAGACACTTGTCCCATACAGTATTGATGTCTCTTACCATTACTCACGTTAAACAATTAAAAAAAATTAGAGTCAATTCTGAGATTAGGGTCAGAATTACCGAACTACATACTGCTGATAATTGACTTTTTAGACGGGGAAGGAATAGTGTTCCAGTAGTCTCAATCTATAGTATTACAATGTCTTATATTGTATCAGCGGATTGTAAAGATGGGAAAATTTTATGAAAATACTAACCCCATTGCGAAACACTTTTCGATTATTTTTTTTCTGCAATGTTATATAAACAGAAGGGTTACATACATTATTTGGTAAATCATTTTCGAGACTGCAATACCTAAAAGCTTATACTTGATTTAGAGCCATTTTCATTGGTCTCTTCGAGTAAATCTGTTAGAGCTTGAAAAACGAGTATCATCTATTTAATTACACTATAAAGTTAAAAAAAAATATGCATATTAAATGTTTTAAAAATTTATTTCATTCAGCTCTAAAAATAATAGGCATACTCATCTATTATTTTCACGACAAATCAAACTTTGATAACTGGTCAGCTAATACTACCCGATCAAATTAGGTTTGCAACGCACACATTTATTTTTGAAATTCTTCTCAAATTCAATCTCCATTTGTCCTAAAATGATTCCTGCCCAACCCACTTGATTGACTAATATTGGCTTCCCAAGCTTATTGGATAAGATAGTCGGCTCATCTAGAAATGTATGCGTATGCCCTCCCAATATCAAGTCTATGTCGCTACTCTCCGCGGCAAGTGTATGATCAGAAACCTTGTCTCCTTTATATTTATAACCTAGATGTGATAAACATATCACATATTGACAGCCTAATTCTTTCTTCAGCATCTGAGCCGTCTTATTTGCCGTTTTTAATGGATCTTGGTAAGTAGTATTCTTGTATAAGGTTTGCGGTACAAGACCTTCTAGCTCTATCCCTACACCAAGTACACCTACTTTGACACCCCCCTTGTGAAATACCTGGTAAGGCTTGACTTGATCATGCATCACCGTATCACTAAAATTATAATTACAATTGATTAGTGAAAAATTAGACTTTGCAGCTTGCTTATACAGACCATTGATGCCCCCATCAAAATCATGATTTCCAATAGTGGCCGCATCATACTGCATTTTATCCATGAGCTTAAATTCAATCTCTCCACCAAAGAAATTAAAATAAGGCGTCCCTTGAAAAATATCCCCACAATCCAATAAAAGAACATTTTCCTGCTCCGCTCTGATGCTTTTGATCAATTCCGCTCTCTTTGCCGCACCTCCAAGGCCAGCATATCTACTACCATCTTGAGCGAATGGTTCTATTCTACTATGTACATCATTGGTATGTAGTATTGTAAAACTAGTGGTGCGTGGAACATATAAATTTGCCGCGTGCAGTCCAGTAGCTAGACCAATACTTGCCAGTCCCCCATTTCGTACAAAAGTCCTTCTTTTCATGAGTTTGAAATTTTAATTCTGTGCAACACCATTTTAAACTACAAATGGGATTATTTACCAATACGCCCTTCTACTTTGGCAGCAATCACACCATCTGCCGTTGCTTTATTTATAAACATATCTCTCAATAGCTCTGGATAGGTTGTCCTATCAGCATCATTAAAGAATGGACAATCACTGCCGCCATTTGCGATGTAATCTGGTAGCGCAATGTTATAAATTCGGTCAGTGAGTATTTCTCCGTTGATTCGCACCTCTTTAGCCTCCTTTCCTTTTATTTTCATTTGAAAATTTCTCGATACAGGCCATCCACCACTCTGTGCTACTCGATTCAGAAAAGTCATCAGTAATTCCTGATCCGCATGAATAACGACTAAGGTATTATCAAATGGCATCAGTTCATAAATTTTACCTTTTGTGATATTCCCTTTTTGCAGCAGGGGGATACGTATACCCCCAGAATTTTGCATGGCGAAGTCGATCGGTACATTACTCAATTCAGATGCTCGGTCATACATCACATCTGACATCCAATTACCCAAAGTGGATTCAGGTCTCCCCTTTGGCATATCTTCTGGACATATCGCTATGACCTTATTCATCTCGCCATCCAACTTAGATTTATAAGGCTGAATTATTTTGGTCACCTCATCAGAATAAACAGCGGTTGAGTCTAATCGATTCAATGTATAATCAGATTGGGCTACATGCCAAACCTTTTTACAACTGGATAAAATAAAAAAAGAAGATATTAATATAATTGCAAGAAGCTTACAATTTCTCATAGTCATAAAGTTTGAGTTAAAAATAGGAAACTATTTTCAGAGCTATCCTAAATTTAGAAAAATACCATTTTTTACATTTAAGAATGTAAAGCTGAGGCTAGAATTTAAACTTAAAAAAGTGAACCTGGCTTCATAGGAATATCCGCCCCCAAGTGCTGATATGCTTTCTCCGTAACCTCTCTTCCACGCGGCGTTCTTTTGATGAATCCCTGCATGATCAAGAAAGGCTCGTGCACCTCTTCTATGGTACCTGCCTCCTCTCCTACTGCTGTCGCTATAGTATTAATGCCTACAGGTCCGCCCGAAAATTTATGGATAATAGTACTGAGTATGCGATTGTCCATTTCATCCAATCCAAAACTATCTACGTTCAAAGCCTCTAGCCCATATTTAGCAATCTTCTCATCTATTGTACCATTGCCTTTGACTTGAGCAAAATCTCTAATCCTTCTCAATAGCGCATTGGCTATCCTTGGTGTCCCTCTACTACGGCGCGCAATTTCATGGTTACCTTCTTTGGTGATTGGGATCTCTAGTATAGAAGCAGATCGCTTAATAATTTTTTCCAAGGTTGGAATGTCGTAATAATCTAGCAAACAGGTTATCCCAAATCTAGCCCGCATTGGTGCAGTCAACAAACCCATACGAGTCGTCGCACCTATCAGTGTAAATGGATTCAGAGATATCTGTATACTCCTTGCACTTGGGCCTTGGTCAATCATCACATCAATGTGATAATCCTCCATAGCAGAATACAAATATTCCTCTATTACATTATTTAGTCTGTGTATTTCATCTATAAATAAGACATCTCCATCTTCTAGATTGGTCAGTAGACCTGCTAAATCTCCTGGTTTCTCCAATACAGGACCTGAGCTAACTGTCAATTTAGACTCCATCTCATTGGAAATAATATGAGATAAGGTAGTCTTACCTAAACCTGGAGGACCATGAAGCAAAACATGATCCAAGGCTTCTCCCCTCATCCTAGCCGCTTGGATAAATATAGAAAGGTTTTCTACTATTTTGGGTTGACCTGAAAATGTAGACAAGTCTTGGGGACGCAAAGCGCGTTCCACTTGCTTATCCTCTGTTGATAGATAAGCTTCATTTGGGTCGTTTATTGGAAAATCCATCAATCGTTTCTCACATCAGTTTTAGAATAAATAACTTCGCCTTTACCCAAGTTTCTAATTTTTTCATAGCAAGGGCCTCCAGCTTTTCCTAGCAAGGTGCATACTTCTGTGCCCTGACAGTCAATCAGCTTCTTTTGTTTGCCATTGTCGATCAGATACGCCCAACCATCTGTTAGATATGTAAAGCGTGTGACCATATAAGGCTTCATATCAGCGGCTATACTTTTCAACCACTTTGATTCATTATAGTTATCCACTTTCATGCACGTCTTTTTAGTGGGCTTCACGCCTCCAGTTTGAGTTATAAACTCAATACAGTTCACCTTGATAATTTGATTCTCCATCATGCATGCACTTACACCATCTTCGATCACAGAATAGCTGATCTTGACCAGCTGATTAGCTGCTAATTTAAAATCCATCAGCGGCATTTCGCTTGGCAACATTTTTTCGCCATTGTCTAGTACAAATAAAAAGCGGCATCCATCCATGCCAGTAGCATCCTGTACCATCACCTGTACATCACAATCTTTATTATCGGGAGATTCTACTTTCCCTGGTTCGGAAATACTAACTTTTTCTTGTTGCACTTCCCTAGGTGGGCAGGAAAACAAAAAGCAACTCGCTATAAATATGAAAATAAAATGATAAGCTCTCATGAGTGTTTATTTTGATTTTATTACACCTCCTGGTTTTTCTAGGCGATCTGTTTCAAATAAAGAGGGCATTATTTCTTCTAATTGGGATGCGTCAAAATCTTTTAAAATAATATTTTTATTTGCATCCAAGATGAATAACTTCGGAGTTTTCTCAGCCATATACTTCTGCACAAATCTACTACTTAAATCTTTATCTACTGTATTAATCCATTCTCCCAAACCATTTTCCTCGATATAATCCCAACAGTCTGCCGTCTTTGCACCCACCTTTGTACAGCCAGAAAAAATTTTAACCCCCGTACTTTTATACTTCTCCCAAAATGACTTCATATATGGCATCGATGCCTTACAGTGAGAGCAGCTAGGTTGCCATAAATATAAGATGGTAATGGGTGCATCCACATCATATAAGGCGATTGGTGTACCATCCTTCAGTTCCATATCTATTTTTGGTGCTGGGCTTCCCATTAGTATAGGCTTTCGCTTTCGCACATCTTCAAGCATCTCATCTAAATCTTCCTTTTTGACCCAAGGCGCCATTCCTTTTGCGTAGTAGTTATCCACAACGTGTACATAGACCGCATCCATACCGATAAAATCAGAGCTGGCATATTCCAACATTATATGATCCAAGTAAAATTTAAAATTTTTCGTCCCTGGCTTCATCAAACTTAGCACATAATCAATATTCCCGTTGATACTTTGTATGTTTTGTGGAGTCAACTCATTTAAATAAAAGAATACCTTATCAAAAAGTGCCTCTGTATTCAATAATCTTTCATCCGAAAGATCAACATTGTCAAAATAATGGTCTTGACGAAATTTATACTTTTTCTGCATCACTTTCTGTTCAGACCCCTCCATATCAGGGATAGGTGTTTCTATTTTCATTCTTATTAGCTCCGCAGCTAGACTATTAGGTGCTTTATTTATCTGAGTAGTTCGGTTACTTTCCAATGATGCCAACTTCTGACTAAAAGACTTCTTAAGATCTGCTCTCACTTTATCATCAATATTTTCTCTCAATCTTTCATTTAGACCAGTCAAACTGGCCACTACCTTATTGGAGTAAGTTAGATAATCTTGGTATACATTATTGTACTTAGACTCTTTAAAGACGATTGGTGCAAACAAAGCCGCAGCATCCGCTTCTAGCTTGAAATGCTGGTCATCTGTATCAACTATGAATGAAACAAATTCATTTTCAGGCAAAAGCACCGCTAAATAGACCCCAGCGTCCAGTGAATCATCACCTTCAAACGCAAAATTTCCAGGGCTAATTTGCTCTAAAGTATCCATTACTGGAAACCGATTTAGAAATTCATGGGCTATCACCAGCTTGTCTGAGGGGTAATTTCTGAGGTTTATCTCAATATTATACCCGTTTTGTGCAACTGAATGTCCACAAATAAGTAGGTATATAATGCAGGCTAAAGTATATTTTAACATTGATTCTATCATGGTCTTATATTATTGTCTTTCAGCAAAACCAACTGAAAAACGGCAAAAATGATCAATATTTTGTTAGTTTTGCGCCGATTTAAACCCTTTTGGGGTTCCATCAAACTACAAATCCATTAATAAATTAAATATAAACTTAATGAGTGGTTCAAAAATAACAATAACCCGAAGAAAAAGGCTAAGTGTGCCAGTTGATCCGATAATTCCTTTTATAGAAGGAGATGGAATCGGCCCAGATATCTGGAAAGCAGCTCAAAGAGTAATTGATGCCGCGGTAAAGAAATCATTCGACGGTAAGCGTAAGATCCACTGGAAAGAGGTATATGCTGGTCAGAAAGCTAAAGACCGTACTGGTGACTGGTTACCACAAGCCACATTAAATGCTATGAATGAGCATCTAGTCGGTATCAAAGGACCACTAACGACTCCAGTAGGTGGCGGAATCCGTTCATTGAATGTAGCACTTCGTCAAAAGCTTGACTTATACGCTTGTGTTCGCCCAGTGAAATGGTACAGAGGTGTACCTTCTCCTGTAAAGAAGCCAGGTCTAGTGGATATGACTATCTACAGAGAAAACACAGAAGATATTTATGCTGGTATTGAGTACTTACATGGTACTGAAGAAAATGAAAAAGTAAAGTCATTCTTGATCAACGAGATGGGTGCCAAGGGTATCCGTTTCCCTAAGAGTGCTTCTATAGGTGTAAAGCCTGTATCCATCGAAGGTACTGAGAGATTGGTACGTTCTGCGATCAAGTATGCGCTAGCAAACAAGAAGGACTCGATCACTTTAGTCCACAAGGGTAACATCATGAAATTTACAGAAGGTAAATTTAAGGAATGGGGTTATGCTTTGGCTAAGCGTGAGTTTGGCGCTGTTGAATATGAAGGTGGACCATGGCAGGTGATTGACAACAAAGGTCGTCAAGTGATTGTCAAGGATGTGATTGCAGATGCATTTTTACAGCAGATTTTATTGAGACCTGCAGACTATGATGTGATCGCAACACTTAATCTGAATGGTGATTATATCTCTGATGCACTGGCTGCTATCGTTGGTGGTATCGGTATCGCTCCAGGTGCAAACATCAATTACGAGACGGGTGTTGCTATCTTTGAAGCTACACACGGTACGGCACCAAAGTACGCTGGTCAAGATAAAGTAAATCCAAGTTCTGTGATTCTTTCTGGTGTGATGATGCTCAATTATATGGGCTGGAAAAAAGCTGGTAAGATGATCGAAAAAGGACTCAAGGGTGCTATCAAAGCCAAGAGGGTAACTTATGATTTCGAAAGACAAATGAAGAATGCGACTTTATTGAAGTGCTCAGAGTTCGGTGACGAGATCATCAAGCACATGTAATCAACAAGCTTTTTTTAGCTTCGAAAATATTTATAGCCGTTCCATTTTTTGGGGCGGCTTTTTTATTGGGATCCTGTGTATTATCAGGATGCTGTTTTGGGTGATTCCCTTTTCCAATCCCCCTAGGCCCATGCGACACGGGCCGGGTCATTCAGGGCTGCACTTCGTTTCGGTCCTACGGACGCCCAGCAAAAAGGCTGGCCCCCTTACTACCCCTATCACAAGGAAGGTAATTATAAATTATGAATGCTGAGTTATGAATTTCTGCGCTGAAAAGCCTAAAAGCCAATGCGCCTCCCTAACTAAGAGACATAATCAGAAATAATAGAAGTGAACCACAGAGTGGTGACATTATTGTAGCCCTTGGTGGCAACCAAGGGTGAAAGTCACTTATAAAAATCCAATTTGGCGCGATTTTTCTTTTAAAAATCGTGACAAATTGCCAAAGAGAATCAACCTAATTTTGGATTAAAATAATGAAGGGGTGATGCAGCCCAAATCATAAAATTTGAATTTGGCTCTTATCAATTTACAGATTAATATTAACGTGTGTACGGCCTTTGCACCTCGCCTAAAATGGCACTCGCTGCTTCGCCTAGAGGAGACGCAAAATGTTGCGTCTCTACGCACACGCACCTCGTTCAAACGCACGCGTACGTCGCCAAAACGCTCATGCGCCATGCCTAACAAAACCAATAGGGTGTTATTTGATTGCTTACTTTCAACACCTTTTTGATATGGTTTTGATCATCAGGACCCGCTATACATATTAGGCATTGCGTATTAGACTTATCATCTATGAGCTCCTCCCCTTGTATCACTTGACCATAGATATCATGACCGATCTTTTTTGGATTGTTAGATATCCAATGGAATGGAATCTTTTGATCGATCAATAATTGGGCGACAGATTTTCCTTTTTTGCCAGCACCCCAAATCACTAACGGGCGTGCCTTGTCATAATCGTCTGCCAAAAAATAAGAAAGCTTGATTTCTAAAAATCGATTGTCGGCGTAGTTATCATCGGTGCGGCTACTTCGCTCTGGGTAATCTCGCCAATGGTGCAAGACTTGATCTCCCGTCTGAACTTGAAGACCTGCCCTGCGCATCCTAAAACACAAATCATAATCCTCGGGATATAGCGCACTATCAAAAGCACCCAATTTATCGAAGGTAGGTTTTCTTAGCATCCAGCACGGAGATGGTATTACGCACTCCTTATAGATTTCTTTAAAAGGATCTTGTGATTTTAGATTTTGATTGAGCCAATCGGCGTACTTTATATACCCTTCACCTAGCGTACCAAATGAAAAATACTTGACTAATCCTGTTGCTAAAACCGTTTCACTCTGACAGGTATCCACTAGTAGGGTCAACTTATTTTGTGGCATGATATCGTCAGCATCCATACGTGTGATGTAGGCACCCAATGCATAAGCGTAGGCAGTTTGCAATGCTGGTGTAATTCCATGACCAAGATTTTTAAAAATGCGAATCCGTGTATCTTGCTTGGAAAAATGATCTAAGATATCGGTTGTCTGATCGGTAGAGTGATCATCGGTAACGAGCAATTCCCAATGTGCATAATCCTGGGCAAGGATAGACTCAAGGCACTCTTTTATATATGGAGCTGCATTTTTTGCAGGCATGATAATACTAACCAATGCATCTGTATCCATGATACAAAAATAGTAATTCTGGTATCATTTCTATTTGAGTATGTAAAATCAGGTAAATTAACTGATTGATTATTAAAAGAGCATCCATAATGATAAAAAGTAAACAATCTTAAAAAAGGTATACCCCTATTTCTTTAATCCGAACTGCTATTAGCGCACTTTGACTAGAACCTATTGCCTAATTCTTAAAACCTTCTTTAACTGCGTCAGGGATAGTAGAGAGACGACCGTGAGGTCGTAGACATCGACCTTTGTGTCGATGTCCGAAGCAAACGCGTAGTCTCGGAAAGCCCGACCCACCGTAGCTTATTCAGCGAAGGCGGGTGACGCCCAAATCATCCTATACCATATCCTCGTTCTTATAGGTTGTCCCATCAGGGTTCAACTTGTCAGCAGCTTGATTTTCTTGAGCTTGAGCATATTCCTGCTGCTGCTTGTTTGCTTGCCATTTTTTGTAATATTTTGATACAGCTCGAAATATCATCGGAGCAAACATCATAAGCATTCTAGGTAATCCACGCATAAACTTGATTTATCGAAAGAATAAATTATCCTTCTACTACTATGACTTACATTCTACATAATTGTCACTAAATCATTGGCTTGTAATTCATACTATGCTTATATTTGCCCTGGTAAAGAATGAACCTAAATCAACTTAAATATTACTTTTCTATTGTTAGAGCGGCGCCCTTCATACCACTGCTCTACTATCAAGCGAGACATATCAAAAATACTATGCTTGATCTACCTCAACCTGAGGATATCGTAAAATCTGAAGGTGATGATAGTTTTCATGTATTAAGTATTGGAGAAAGTTCCATTGCTAGCATCGGTGCCAATAGTCAAAATATGGGACTAACTGGCTGCATTTCTAGTCTCATAAAACGCGATAAAAAACGAAACGTATCTTATGAGGTGGTCGCCAAGAGTGGATTCACTGCAGCTAATGTCAAAGACCAACTGCTTGGCAAAATCAAATCTACATATTCCGATTTGATCTTAATCGGGTTGGGTGCCAATGATGCCTTTCAACTTAGCTCTCCAAAAAAATGGCGTAAAAATTTAGATAGTATATTGGATCACCTTGGTGATAAATTTGATAAAACACCCATCGTATTTATCCATATGCCTCCAATACTTGAGTTCCCAATATTCACTCCGATGCTCAAGTATTTTGTCCATCGACAAATATGCATTCTCAAAAAAGAATTAGAATATATCATTGCACCTTACGATCATGTGCATATGATAAACGACGATCTCACAGCCTTTGGATTTGTAGAAAAATACAAACTCACGAATAAAGTTGTTGACGACTTTTATAGTGATGGAGTACACCCTTCGGAGCTTACCTATAAATTTTGGGCTCAAGAGATTTATGACTTCGCCGCGCAGAAACACCTCATCTGACCTTTTCGTAAGTCTGGCAAAGTACAGTTGATACTTTTCAAATTTTATCGATTATCCTGACAACCATTAGAACAACTAATCGATTTGCTAATAGAATACCTTGGATCAAATAAAGAAGGTTTTTATTATCAAGTTTCTACTCCTGTTACTTTGATTTTCTCCTACTTTCGTAATCCAAAGACCACTAATTATGCTTTAAGTAGCTATGCTCCTTTATGGATAGAAAGCTTTGATTATTTTACCAACTAGAAATTGGAACCCAGCATCAATTTAAACCTAAATTTGAGTTAGAATTGTTTGTTATAGATTTTAATAACAAGACCTTTGCCTGTAACAATGGTCAAGCAGCAACTTTTAATCTAGGAATTCGATATAATTTATAAATAACTTTATTGCGCTTTTTAATACTCTGCATACTATCCTTTTTCCAAATATTCTCGCTATTAGGGCAAGATAAGGAGGCAATAGTGAGTGGTATTGAGATCAGTGGGCCTCATAAGATAGATAGAGATTTTATCCTAGAGCGCGTCAAAACTAAGCTCAGAGCGCCCACCACTTGGGAACAATTGACCGAAGATCAGGTGCGACTAAACAGAATCAATGGTATCCAGCATACTGTGATCGAAGTAGACACACTTCCCGATGAGACTTTGCGAATACGCTACGATATCGTCGGGCAAAAAACTATAAAGCCGCAGATAGGATTTGGTTCTGTAGATGACAGGTATTGGTTTCAGATCGGTGCCGCAGAGTTCAATCTTGGGCGTAAAAATCAAACACTGCTTGGCTATTTTCTTTTGCAAGATGGACGTCCCAATGCCAAATTATATTTTGAAAATTCTTTCTACAAGGGGAAGCAGTGGGGCTTTTTCGCAAATGTATTTCATAATGCCTCCTTTGAACCTCTATTTTTTAAAAACGGCCAAGTTGATTATAAGTATGAACTAACTGGCGTTGGGCTGGGCGGGATCAATTATTTTGGATTGCTCGATAAGCTGAAGTATAGTGCTACTTTCTTCAATGAACAATATGAAAAGCTTGACCCTAGTGCAGAAATTACGGATGGACCAGATTTGCTTTCGCAGCGTAAGCTGCTTTTTAGTATTTCATATTTGCATGATAAGTTAAAATATGATTTTTTTTATCGCAATGGATTTCAGCATCAAATTCAGATTCAAAATGTACAGACCTTTGGGACCGATCTCCCGTTTTTAAGTGTAGCTTATACTGGTCGTCACTTTTGGATGGCGGGTCAAAAAACCAATTTTGCAGCTCAACTCCGATTGGCGCTGAGCACTAATAACAATATGCCATTCGCGCCATTTGTATTAGATAGTAACTATAATCTCCGCGGAGTAGGTAATCGTGTTGACCGAGCCACGGGACAATTTGTACTGAATTTTGAGGTCCGGCAAACAGTTTATCGGCATAATATATTTGCAGTACAGCTGGTTGCATTTTCCGATACTGGTACTTGGAGACCACCAGGAGCGGAGATCAATTCTGTGTTTGTAGACGGCAACTTTCGTTCTTTTATGGGAGGCGGTGTACGTTTTGTCCTTACAAAGGTCTATGATTCCGTTATTCGACTAGACTATGGTATTGATATCTTTGATGGCTCACAGCGTGGATTTGTTTTAGGATTTGGACAATTCTTCTGATAGATGATTTATTTGGAGTCATTACTTCATTATTATTCGGGTTCACCCTGATATCTAATTGGAGGCCAGCAGCACAGAGGTTATATTACAATGGCTTTACCCAAAATCCACCTTACATCTGGCTATCAAAAAATGTCTTACAATAGTATAATTAAATATAGAAAAGCCTTTATTTTAAGGTAAAGAAAACATATCTTTGCGCCCAGTTTATTAGGGTTTTCCTAACTAAAACACCAAAATTTAAGTTTAAAATGGCTAGAATTTGTCAATTAACAGGTAAGCGTCCAATAGCTGGGAACAATGTATCCCACTCAAAGGCGAAGACCAAGAGAAGATTTTTACCTAATCTGGTAACAAAAAAGATGTATATCCCTGAAACTAATCAGTGGGTAAATCTTAAGATTTCTGCTAAGGCACTAAGAGATATCAACAAGTTGGGGATATTCGCTTACTTGAAGAAATTGGAAAGAAAAGGTATCAATACAGGCGTAAAGCTTAACATTAAGTAATTAACCCAATTAGCGGGTCAATAAATATTAACCTAAGATGGCTAAGAAAAGTAAAGGTAATAGAATCCAAGTTATCCTGGAATGCACAGAGCATAAGGCAACGGGTCAGCCTGGTACGAGTAGATACGTTACTCAAAAGAACAGAAAGAACACTCCAGATAGAATGGAGCTGAAGAAATACAATCCTGTACTTAAGAAAGTGACATTGCACAAAGAGATTAAGTAATTTTTACTCCAATAATATAAATTTAAACTGAAATGGCTAAAGTATCAAAAAACGCGAAAGTAGCACAAAGAGCGGCAAACGCGCAAAACAACACAAGTAGAGATTTCGTAAAAGTGGTAAAAAGCATCAAAGATCCTGAAACTGGCAAATACACTTACAAGGAGCTTATGATTCACAAAGATAAGGTTAAGGAGTTTTTCGCAAAGAAATAATCCTTTTTCTACAAGGGTACTAAAACCAATCAGTTTCAAGATACTAAAGAGAGCTTTTCTTAACGGAAAGCTCTTTTTTTGTGCTCCAAACTGCAATTCTGATACCAGTGAAGCTCTTTCCAAGATGAAAAGAACTGACCATAAGAACAAAAAGATCAATAGATGCTTATCTTTGATTATCTTTTAAGTAAGACTTCATTTTAAATTAAATACTGTAAAATACCAGCATGGGCTTTTTCGATAAATTTTTCAATAAGGATAAAAAAGAAGATCTAGATAAGGGTCTAGAAAAGACGGGTACAAGCTTCCTAACCAAGATTTCCAAAGCAGTTGCGGGTAAGAATAAGGTAGACGATGAGGTTCTTGATGAACTGGAGCAGGTGCTAATTTCATCAGATGTTGGATTGGATACGACGGTCAAAATTATTGAAAGAATTGAAGCCAGAGTTGCTAAGGATAAGTACGTCAGTGCGCAAGAGCTTAACGATATCCTTCGTGATGAAATCGTTAAGCTAGTAGAGGAGACAAACGAAAATGATATGGAGGAATATACTCCTCCTGCTGATATCGCCCCTCCCTACACTATACTCGTAGTAGGTGTGAATGGAGTAGGAAAAACGACCACTATTGGAAAGTTAGCTTACCAGTACAGAATGGCTGGACATAAAGTAGTGATCGGTGCCGGTGATACTTTTAGAGCAGCAGCGGTTGACCAGTTGAAAATCTGGGCTGAGCGTGTAGGTTGCGATTTTTTCAGCAAAGGCATGCATGCTGATCCTGCAGCTGTAGCCTATGAGTCCGTTAATTACGCTATAGAGAATAAATGCGATATATGCATCGTCGATACTGCAGGTAGACTGCATAATAAAAAAGGCCTCATGGATGAGCTATCTAAGATCAAAAGATCTATGGGTAAAAAGCTTGAAGGTGCTCCTCATGACGTGATGTTGGTGCTAGACGCCACGACAGGTCAGAATGCTATAGAGCAATGTCGACAGTTTTCAGAGGCTACGGAAGTAAAGTCATTAGCCTTGACTAAACTAGATGGTACTGCAAAAGGAGGGGTAGCCATTGGTATCACCGATCAATTTAAAATTCCAATCAAATATATTGGCATTGGTGAAGGTATTCACCAACTACAAATCTTTAATGGTAAAGCATTTGTGGATTCCCTATTCAATAAGAGTGAGACGACATTGAAGTAAAAATACAGGCAATCTCTATTCGATAGATTGAATAGCCGGCATTTACTTTAGATCAATTTATTAAGTCTACTTCATTCTAATTATCATAGGGTAAAGTGATCATGTGTCTCAGTCCCACTTTCAAAAACAAATTGACCCTATTGACTTCGTCTATTCCTCCCTCAAAGACAGGTTTCAACATATATTGAAACTCAGGCTCCAAGTAGAAACTCCACTGTGGACTTAAAGGTAACTTGCCCGCAAATGAGAAGAAAATAGCGCTATTGAGAGTATTGATCTTTTCCTTACTAAAATCTTCGAATTCGTCCGCTCCGAAAATAAATTTCAATTCTTCGCCATGCACCTCCGCTTGATTTAATGCAAACATCATGGACATACCAAGTGAAGTCGACCAATATTGTTTATCGATCTTTAACCCTAAAGGTATAGTTGCATATTTTAGTGAGTAAGTACCTTCCTTCACGGTAAGGGTACCCTCATTACCCTCTAGATTACTAGAATCCGTTATATCTAGAATATTAAGATGATTGCCATAATTTAGATGACTAAATCCAGTGAAAATATTCAGGGGACCTCTATTAATTGGAAAATCTATTCTAAAACCAAATCCTGCTTTGTGCGTATTATCTAGAGTATTTGGACTATTTAACCACAAAGGCGTCTCAATGGACATATGCATGAATGGCTTATCAGTGTCTTTACTCATTCGCTTGGATTGTGCACCCACTTGGTTGAATGTAAAAAATACAATACAGAGGCAAAGCGTTGCCTTTACTAAACTCGTTAACTTGAACACCACTACAGTGAGATTTTAAAATTTTAAATAAGAATTGAGTATGCTCTGAAAACTCAAAAACCAAAAATGTTTATTGAGATATTAGAGTGGGCTCAGATTTAATTTTTATTTAGTTTCCCTTCAGTACATCGAAAAACCCGAGCAGGGTAATCTTCGATCAGACGATAATCATGCGTTGCCATGATTACTGCCATATTGTTTTGTTTTGATAATTTGAACATAAGCTCAAGAATATCAAGTGCTGTATCAGGATCTAAATTTCCTGTCGGTTCATCAGCTACTAAAAGCTTTGGGCTGTTGAGAAGAGCTCTAGCAATTGCGACACGCTGCTGCTCTCCGCCAGAAATCTCATGCGGCATCTTATTTAGAAGATGTGCAATACCAACCATATTCAAAACTTTCCAAATGCGGTTCTCAATTTCGATTTTATTTTTCCAATCGGTTGCCCTAAGCAAGAACTCAAGATTGCGACTAACAGATCTATCTGCTAATAACTGAAAGTCTTGAAAGACAATTCCGATTTTACGCCTCAAATGAGGAATATCTTGGTATTTCATGGTATTAAGGTCAAAGCCGAAAATATGCCCCTGCCCTGCTAATAGTGGCAAATCTGCATATAAAGTTCTTAGCAAACTGGTCTTCCCTGAACCTGTGACCCCAATAAGGTATGTGAATGAACCCTCATGTATATCCATATCAACCTCAGTCAGTACGGGTTGCGCACTGTATCCTATGCCAGCAGAAGACAAAGAAGCAACCTTAGGAAGCTTGCATACTGCCTTTTCTGGAGTTGAATGGTAGGATTTCATATTCATAGTCACTCCTTGACGATCAAAGATACACTTCCATTTTTAAAAATGGAATGCAATCAATATTGATGTCACTTGTTTTAACAAAAAAGCCTGAATATAATTCCACAAAGTCCCTTTCATTTTACATAATTTTGATTAACAAGCGTTCATATTAAAGTACCTTTGTAGAGTATTATAGATAGTTTTAATATTTATACTATTTGAAGCTTAAAATGTAGCCTATATTTTGACAGAAATCGTTTGCGACATTACAATAGACATATAGGATTAGTATAAAGAAACACTTTATAATCAAAAAATTAGCAACATGAAAAAGTTTCACATCATAGGAATAGTCCTGATTCTTGGAGCAATCACAGCGCTATTCATGGCTTCTGAAGATATTGCTACTTATTCTACATTTGCTCAGGCCGAAAAGGTCGACGGCAAAATTAAAGTAGCGGGTCAGTTGGTGATGGATAAAGAGATGTACTATGAACCAGAAAAAGACCCGAACTACTTCACCTTTCATATTAAAGATATCGAAGGAACAGAAAAAAAGGTTGTTCTATATGGATCCAAGCCACAAGATTTTGAGATGAGTGAGCAAATCGTGCTGACTGGAAAAATGGACGGTAACGAATTTGTAGCCACCGACATGCTGACAAAGTGCCCTTCTAAATATAAAGAAGACGAAATCTTTATCAAAGAATCCAAAATCTAAACACTACCCTGCTTAATGACCGAAGAAATACAATACATAGGCGAACATCTTATTTTTGGAAAAATTGGTCACTTCGTCATCCTTCTTGGATTTGTTTCAGCTATTTTCTCTTGTCTTGCTTACTTCTTTGCAACTAATAATGAAGGAACAAAACAATATCACTCTTGGAAAAAGCTAGGTCGAATTGGATTTGGGCTTCATGGCATTTCTATCTATACTACAATAGCCCTGACATTCTATGTCATGATACAGAAGTACTATGAGTACTCTTATGTGTTCGAACACGTCAGTGATGACTTACCATTCAAGTATATCTTTTCTGCATTTTGGGAAGGGCAAGAAGGAAGCTTTATGCTTTGGATGTTTTGGCATATCTTCTTGGGTACGATCATTCTATTCAAAGGAGGCAAATGGGAAGCACCCGTACTTTCGGTTTTGATGGCTATTGAGGTTTTCATCAGTTCTATGATCTTAGGTATATTTATCGGAACATATAAAATAGGAGCAAATCCATTAGCACTATTTAGAGATACCACTCAGATTCCTTTATTTAACAATGAAGATTACATAAGTCAATTAGCACAGTTCGCAGATGGTCTTAATCCATTGCTACAGAACTACTGGATGACTATACATCCCCCTACTCTATTCCTAGGATTTGCAAGCACAGCTATACCCTTTGCATTTGCTATAGCTGGTCTTTGGAGGAAAGATCATAAAGCTAGTCTTAGACCCATGCTTAGATGGGGTTTATTTTCAGGAGCCATCTTAGGCACTGGAATTTTGATGGGTGGTGCTTGGGCGTATGAGGCATTATCATTTGGTGGTTACTGGGCATGGGATCCAGTAGAGAATACATCCTTAGTACCATGGTTATTAGTTGTAGCTGGTATACATGTCAACCTTGTTGCAAAAGCAACAGGTTACTCCATCAAGAGTACATATTTGTTCTACATACTCACTTTCATAATGATCCTATACTCTACTACTTTAACTAGGAGTGGTGTTTTAGGAGATACCTCTGTTCATGCTTTTACGGAGATGGGTTTAGAACATCAGCTTTTGTTATTTATATTATTTTTCACTTTTGGAAGTATCGTATATATGATACGGGGTGGCAAGAGCGTTCCTGTTCCAGAAAAAGAAGAGACCCTTTTTTCTAAGGAGTTTTGGATGTTTATGGGATCATTGGTTTTATTGTTCTCTTCTATCTTGATCACTTTCACGACTTCTATTCCAGTATATAATAAGGTTGCCGAATTATTTGGTTTTGACTTGGGATTGACTTCTCCACTCGAGCCAATAGCTCACTACAACAAATATCAAGTTTGGATTGCGATTTTTATCGGCTTATTCAGTGCTGCGAGCCAATTCTTGAGATACAGAGAATTTAATTGGAGGCAACATTCTAAGAAGTTTGCCATCCATGCTGGTGCCAGCTTGATCATTGCTGGAGTGCTGACTTATATCACTTCTCTCTGGATCATGGTGGGGATTTGGCAATATGCCTTGATGCTCTTTTTTGCCATATTTACAATCATTGCCAACATCGACATCATAACCTTCTTTGGCAGGGTGCGTGGTATGAATATCAGCAGTTTTACGGCTCATGCTGGATATGGAATCATGATTATAGGTATCATGGCTTCGGGTTTGAATAAGCAGCATATTTCTACTAATCCATTTGCACAAAGAGGAATACTGCCTGAAGATATGCTTAATCAAAACGTATTATTGATTGAGGATAGCCCGATGTTTATCAATGGCTATCAAGTCACTTATCAAGGAGATAGTATAGTAGATCACACGCGCTATTTCAGAGTAAACTATCAGCGTGTAGATAAAATGGGGAATCATTTTGAATCTTTCGACCTATATCCTAATGCCCTATATAATGCCAAGTTTACCAAGGTGGCTTCCTTCAATCCAAGTACCAAACATTATTTAGAAAGAGATATATTCTCGCATATTGCAGGACTGCCACCAGGCGAGGCGGATATAGAAGATGCTAAGGCTAAAGAAGACAGTCTGCAATATTATAATTACAGCGGACTTATCAACACTCCTTTTGTGGTATTAGATACGGTAAGAGTTACGGAATTTGGTTATGATACTACCGTGGTTAAAAAGTTTCTCGTAACTGTAGAAGGTATCAATAAGGCTCCAAGTCATCACGAATATAAAGCAGAGATGGGTGATCTTGCTATCGGTCTAAAAATAAGAGTGGACTACCCTGCTGACTCTACCTTCTATTATGCAGAACCCATTATAGCCTTGAGAGGATCATTACTATTTAATTATGCAGCTCAAGTGAATGAGTTGGCTCTCAAATTTAAGCTATCAGAGAAAACTTTAGACGCCATTTTTATTCCAGAAAATCAATTGGCATATCAAACTTTTGACTTCAAGGCTGGTGATAACATCAATTTTAATGGGTATAACATTAGCTTCTCAAATTTTGAAAAAGATCCTGTCCATCCTGGTTATTTTAAAAAGGAAGGAGACATAGCGGTAGGCGCAGTTCTAAATATAAAGGATCAAGAAGGAAATAACTTTGGAGCTCAACCTGTTTATTTGATCAGAGGGAATAAACCATTTGTCATCAAGGATGAAATTACTGAATTAGGTCTTCATTTTCAATTTGTAAGGATTGATCCTGCTACTGGTACAGTAAGTATTAATGTCGCTCAACATAAGCAAAATATAGCACTGCCCTTCATGATGGCAGCTAATTCTTACCGAGATGATTATATTGTATTGGAGGCGATTGTATTTCCTGGGATCAATTTCTTTTGGTTGGGTACGATCATGATGATGCTAGGATTATTCATAGGTATGTTTAGAAGTATCCGCGATAAAACAGCATGAAAAAGGTCGTACTCATAGGAGCTGGTAATGTCAACTGGCATCTGGGACATGCCTTACTCAAAAAGAAATATGAGGTCATACAAGTCTATAGTAGAACTAGAAAATCTGCTCGCCAACTAGCATCTTCTTTAGGCTGTAAGAGCACTACTCAACTAGATAAGATAGATAAGGAGGCGGATATAATCCTTATAGCCGTAACGGATGATGCACTATTTGATGTAGCTGAACGAATCCGACATCTGGAATCTAAGGATAGACTATTTATCCACACCTCTGGCAGTACTTCCTTACAAGTTCTGGAACAATACTTTTCAAAGTGTGGTATATTTTGGCCTCCACAATCCATAAGAAAAGAGATTAAACTAAATATAAAGAAGACTCCTTTTGTTGTCGTAGCGAATGAAGATTCTTTAACGATGATGAAAACTTTTGCAAATAGTTTGACAAAGCAAGTACACTGCATGAGTGAGACACAAAAAAGTCATCTGCACTTAGCTGCAGTATTTGCTAATAACTTTACTACTCATCTGCTAAGCCTAGCCTACCAGGAATGTGAGGATCAAAATGTAGATTTTCAATTATTACATCCTATCATCAAAGAAACTTTTGAACGCGTTTCAGATCAAGATCCTGAATTATTACAGACAGGGCCTGCTATCCGAGGTGATCAAAATACCATAACACGGCATCTAAAACTACTAGTAGGAAACAAAGAATTGAAAAAGATATATTCGCTGTTGTCGAAAAGTATCAATCCAAAACTAAAATTATAAGCTTATGCGAATCGTTGGTGAAATACCTCACTCTAATTATAAGATCACAGTTTTCCATATGAATAATAAGCATTCTATCCAATTTGAAGATGGAGAAAATACACAGCTATATAAGGTCCCAGACCTCTCCTATTTGAAAAACTTTAATGACATAAAGCAACTCGTGGATGGAGCATT
>Ga0114957_1001873_pt1 | contig 21412 bp, 33 predicted proteins | sample BantaG_FD_87175 | JGI IMG/M metagenome (GOLD analysis project Ga0114957, IMG submission 87175) | Marine algal microbial communities from Bantry Bay, Ireland - BantryBay_4 metaG | ecosystem: Host-associated > Algae > Red algae > Unclassified | place: Bantry Bay, Ireland | collected 2014-11-21 | reverse complement strand
CTACTCGTTTGTCTTCTACGTTTGCTGAAACTTTCGTACTGATACCTAAAAATCCTGTGAGACTTTCAAAGTGTGCAGTTTTATTAGACTGTAGAACTTGCGAGTAGTACTGCAAAGCGATGCCTTGAGACATAGTGAGATTGTCACGCGCAGCTGTATTTTTTGTCAGTGCTTTGAACTCGCCGAGAGTTAACTCTCCGACCCATAGCAAAGCGTCTTTTAAATTACCGCGCGCGATTTTAATTCTCTTTTTTAAAGTCTCAGACTTTCGTAGAGCCCCGACTTTAGATCCTGGTAAGAAGCGGCCTTTAGAATCTCTAAAAACTCCTTCTGGATCTCCTGGCTCTTTATAATCGTTATCAGACAAAATTAACCTACCCCGTATCCATTTCGCTATCCATTAAAGGATATACAAATTCTACCTGCAAAATTTGCAAAAACAACGATTATGCGCTGCACCAAAGTCTGAGTTCTTTATTTTTTAATTATAAATCTTGTTTTATTTGGATCCTCGGCGCGTGCGTCTTCTATCTGTGAGATGCTTCGAGAGTCGAAGACTATTTTTTCAGAAGTTGTTTTTAGTAGAGTGAGCTCCTTTAGGGCGATGAGCATTTCCATCCAGTGATCGAGCGGAAGTACAGCGACAGCTGGTTTATTATCTGGCTTAGTCACCAGAACTGGTATTTCACCTTCTAAGCACTGCACTTCCTCGATAGCAGTTATAGGTGCATATTTTTTGTGTCGCTTGCACTGAATGCGATACGGCCCTGTATTATCAAGATCATAACCTTTAGCTTCTTCTTTCTGCATTTCAAGATGTCGCTTTGCGTCTGGAAAAATGTCTCTATCTCTAAAGTCTTTAGCGAGTTTCCGCTCGAAAGAATGTCCTTTAGTTCGCGCGTGTCGCCCTTTATTTTTGATCGCCATAACTCCCCCGAGATTTTTATTTTTTGGCCTACATGTTGCATATATAAACTAATATTTAATAAACAAATATTATTTAAATTTTCTTCTACTTTCAGAAACTACATTGGTGAGCTTTTTTTCCTGGAAAATTTATTTTTTTTTCGTTTTTACTTTCGCTGCGTGAAACAGATAAAAATACGTGTCGTATTATTTTAGACTTGAGATAGCCTACAGTAGCAGTACAAGCTAAAAATACGTGTCGTATTATTTTAGACTTGAGAACTAAATTAAGAACACTTGAGTTTTTGTCTGTTTTTCGTGCAGCGAGGATAGAAGTGCTTAGTAAATCATCATTATCAACTTTGTCTAATAAACTTGCATATCTGTAAAAATCAGGAGCAAAATCAGTGCTGAAATTAGAAGCACTATTACTGCTTATATTTTTAGCAGCTATAAAATCCGTTATAATCATAACTGGAGTTTTAGACTTATTAATAGATAATTTAGAACTGTTTTTCATGAGCTATTAATATACTAGTTTCGCACTCGCTGGACAATATATTAATTTCATTCAGCTAAAAATTAGACACTCATCTAGGATATATTTTTTATAGCTATTTACGCTCTATCAGGCATAATATTTAGACAGAAGAAGCAGCATTAAATAACTGCATATATAAGCTATAAGAGAGGTAATTTACATGAGTCGTAACATACAAATAAACTGCGTCGGAAGCTCTACAGCGAAGCTCGAAGACCTAAAACCAATTCAGGGTAATCTAAAGAGTCTATCAGATGATAACTACGAGAAGTTCAAAAAAGAGCTAAAAAAGCAAGGTTTTACTGCTCCGTTCTTCGTCTGGAAAGACAAAAAAACTGAAACTTTATATATATTAGACGGACACCAGCGACACGCTACGCTTTTAAAAATGCAGACAGAAGGCTATTTAATGTCTGAGTTTCCGATAGTTGACGTTAAAGCTAAAAATATAAAAGAAGCTCGAATGAGAGTTCTAGGTTATGTCTCTCAATACGGAAAAGTAGAAGGCGATGGACTCTACGACTTCATGAAAGACGCAGACATAGTGCTAAAAGATTTAGATAATTTCGACTTGCCTGATTTTAACATTAAATCATTCGGAGTTAATTTTTTCGACGAAGAAGAAGACACAGTTCGGATGGCTTCTGATACTAGTTCTATGGTTGGAAACAACCAATATATTGTCTCAGTGAATTGTCGAAATGAAACAGACCAGCAGGAAATTTACCAAGAATTAGAAGACAGGGGATTTAAATGCGTACTTATATCGTAGAGAAGTCGAGCGAGCCATATAAAAGTTTTAGATGTCAAAAAGCAGCAAACTCTCTAGACATAGATGTAGAGAAAAAACTGACTCACAAATTAAAGATAGAAGCAGACATCGAAGGAGACTTCTCTATCGGCGTAATAGCTGGAGCTTCTGGTTCTGGAAAAACTACGCTCGCAGCTGAGATTTACGGAGAAGAATGCCTAAAACCATTATTAAATAAAGAGCTCCCGATAATAGAACAACTACCGAAAGATATGTCCTATGATGAATGCGCGAAAGTTCTCAGCGGAGTTGGACTCACTTCTGTTCCATGCTGGATCAAACCAGCTGGCGCACTCAGTAACGGACAGCAAGCTCGCGCAGAAGCAGCATTAAAAATGTGTACTCAGGAGTTCATCGTAATCGATGAGTGGACTTCTGTAGTCGACAGAACTGTCGCGAAAGTAATGAGTTCATGTATCGCAAAGTATGCGAAACGCACTGGAAAAAAGGTTGTCTTAGTATCATGTCACTACGATGTTATAGCGTGGCTCGATCCCGACTGGGTGATCGACTGTAATGAGCAAAAATTTATTAATGATCGGGGGTCACTTCGACAAAAATGGAAAAAAGACAAACTTAAGTTCGAAATTAGACGATGCACGAAAGAGCCTTGGAGTTACTTTAGCAAGTTTCACTATTTGAGTGAGAAGCTTCCTGGCGGGAGAACTTATTACTTTGGTTTGTTTATAGACGATCGACAAGTTGGATTTATTTGTTTTGCAAACTACATTCCAAAAAGGCGAAATGATCGTTTCATAGTTCATGCGAATAGAATTGTCGTTTCGCCTGATTACTGTGGCTTTGGACTCGGACTAAAGTTAACGAATGAGTGCTGTAAATTAATGAAAAAAGAATTTAACTATAAGTTAATGATCAAGTTCTCATCTATTCCATTATATAAAGCGATGTCGAGAGATACAAAAAATTGGAGACCCCATAGTTCTGAGCGCGTAGTCGGTAAAAGTAAATACACTCTCGTAAAAGAGGAGATCGCAAAGCAAGGAAGAGAAAGTAAATTCGGAAGAATTTCTGGAGAAGTCGACACGTTTCGTGGAAACGTCGTTACTTGGTCTTTTAGATACATCGGAGAATGATGTCTGTTTTTATTTATAGTATTTTTCTTTTATATCCTGAATAGCATTTAGAATTAAAGCGGTTTTATTTCCGCGAGAAGACTTTGCAGCGACTTCATTAATTAAATCGAACTCTGCTTCTGTGAGTTTTATATTGATTTGTTTCGTTCGCTCTATTTTTTTGTTTTTTTGTTTTTTCATGTGATTATCCTATCAGTAGTTTTTTAATTATACCAGAAGTTCGGGCTCTGCTTCGAGTTCTATTACTAGTTTTTTGAGTTCATGCTTTGATGCTACGATGTCCCAAGACTGCAAAGCGCGAAAGTAGACAGCTATAAATTGCCAGTCTTTAGGTTGCCAGCCTAAAGAAAGAAGTTCTTTTTTAATTATATTTTGTGCAGTGAGTTTTTTCATCTTTATACGCTCGCTTTGTTTTTTGTTTTTTCGAAGTAGTCAGCAAGTGCCCAGTAGACTTCTGTCGGTGCGTACTGACCTGGAATATAATCAATAGAATTTTTTGTGATTATTAACCGAGTGCCATAATACTCGCCTGGAATTAACTCAGCGTCTTGTCGATACCATCTATAGTCAGCTTGTTTTTTTGCTTCTCTGCGTGCGCGTCTGATACTATTTCGATCGCTTTTATAAGCTTCTAAGCAGCCAACATAATTAGATCCACAGAGCCTCGCCTGTCTTTTTATTTCAGCAACTAATTGATATATTTTTAATGTCTCATCTTTTTTCATCTTAGTTTTTCTCCTTTAGTTTTTCTTCTGTACGTTTTTATTAATTTAAATTTTGTAAATTACGCTTCTTCTTTCGCTTAGCCATTTTGACGCTCCAGTTCTTTTATTACAGCCTCATGTAATTTCGGATTGTCTAATAAGTCAGAAAAAATAAGTCTACATTTATTTAGAGTTCTGTTTTTAATTACTATTGTGTTTGCTATAAATAGAGAGTATTGATATTTTTCGCACCCTAAAATTTCGTCTTTAATGATGCGTGTTCTCATGATCTTATACTCGGGAGTTTTTAACTTCGCGTTGCTTTGCACGAAGTGAATTGTTTTGTTTTCCTCTGTGATTTTAAATCTGTTATCTTTCATGATTATTCCCCGTCACAGTCGTATAAAAATTCTAGTTCTGGATCTATTTCACGAGCGATTTTGTCGACTTGATCGGGAGTTAACTCAACTTGACCGACGATGTAGTCAAAGCGATCTTGCATAATGTCTGCGCAGTAATCATCGCCCAGACGGGCCATTATGTCAGAAGCTTCGATAGCATTTAGTAGTAGAGTTTTAGCGATTTGTTTTTTTTCTTTTAATTTCATCTTAGTTTTTCCTTTGTTTAGTTGTTCTTCTTCTATAAATATACTATAATAGTTATAGAATGTAAAGGAAAAAATCAGTTAATTCTCATAATGAGACAGCTCAGATCGAATTAACTATAGGTAGGAAAAATAATTACATATAAAAAAGCGTCTATTTGTCTACTTATAGACGCTTTTTGATGCTTATTTCGTGATTATACTCGATTTAGGAGTGAGCTCCGCTTCGAGTTGTTCTGAGACTTTATTAAAACTCTCTGAGAACTTGCGCGCGCTGTTTGATGCGTTTGGCATCTCGCTATCATTTAATGTTTTATTTACAGAACTCATTAGAGTATGCAGACTTTGCTCCTGAGATAGGGTACCAAATAAAACTTTTAAAACATCTGAGCGGCCGTCTTTAGAAGCAGTCTCAACTAATTTATAAAGTTTTTTCATTCTTTCGTTTTCGTGCATTTTGATTTTTCCTTTGCTTTGTGTTTTTAAATAAAAAAAAATAGAGCGGGCCCGATGAGAGCAAGTGAAAAGCTTAGAGTCTTAGAAGAACGTATAAGAAAAATCCTGCAAAGCCCACCCTAAAAGATGAATATAATAATTCTACATTAAAAATATAATTTAAATAATCGCAGCGTGTTATTTTTTATTTCGTCTGTCTAATTCCGCCTTGATTTTTTCGAGTTCTTCATCACTTATATCGAAAGTAATAACTCTTTTTGGTCGTCTCGGCTCAGTAACGCCCTCTAAAAAAGATGCTACGATATAAACGCCTATGAATATTAAATACTCTCTTATAGTAAAAATTCTAATCTCATAGAAGCTGCAAAAAACTGCCATTAAATGAAATAATAAAGCAAGTGCTTCGATAACTTTAAAAGAGCTATTTAAAAAACTCATCGGCGCACCGCGCTTGAAACTCCCCAAATGAAGAACATAACGAATATAAAAATAGTTCTGCGTCTGAGTCTGCCGTTTGCGACGCTTAGTTTTTTGTCGAGTGCTTTTTTCTCATCCGATCTTTTATATATCTTTAGCCATTCTTCTCTTTTTTCTGCTTTGGCTTTCTCGTATGCTTGCTGTCTTTCGTGTCTATTATTAAGCGCGATCGTGTCACGACAACTTCGACAAACTACGCGTCTGTCGCTTTCTTCTTCTGGTTGTAGTTTATAAAATTTTACTTCTGCGTCACTGAGTCTGCCACAGTTAGTACATAATAATTCTTCTCTATTTTTCATCGCGTTCTCCTAAGTCTTTAAAAAATTTATATATTGTTTGCTTCATGTACTCTGCGTCTTCTCTGTTATCGAAAAACATGTAGTTACTAAATTTTCCGTCTACAGTTAACCAAGTAATAAAAAAATTCTCGTGATATAAACTACTCGGACATTCTTGAACTTCTATTTCAACCATTCTCAATCTCCATTATCTTGTTCATTACTTCGCGCAGAGAACTTCTGTTTGTAACTTTGTGTTCTGCGTCGCTGAAAAATTCACTCGTTACTATGTCGTTGTCTCGACAAACCATAACTTCGCAGGTGCAACTTTCTGCGCGAGATTTGTAATCATGCTGCAAAGTTCTATTGTCGTAGTTGTCTGAATACGTGCCGTAGCCGAACTGTAGAGAGAATATAACTCCACATTTAGTTGTCAGATGTATTCCATTATTATTAGTTGTTCTTATAGTCACTTGATTATCCTCTCGCTAAATTATAGCAAACTAAGAATATATAAATAAATGCTTCTACTATAAACCAGTAAAATATTGTCTGCGCCACAAAAAACATATTCGCGCCAGTTTCAACTATAAACAATTTGACTTTGTCGCGCAGTCGTTTGCTTTCGGAATAAGTATTATTAACATAGCTTGATAGATAACCAAGACCGAGAAAAAACCACAGTAGCGATATAATCATAACTATAAATAAAAATAAATGTATTACTATTTCCTGTTTCATTCTTTTATTTCCCCTACTTCTTCGATGTAAATTTTTTCACCATTACACATGAGCGGATAAAGTTCTGCTTTGGTCATTCCGCGATCATAGTCATCCATCGCGACTATGCTTTTACCGATCTTATAGACAGTTTTTCTAACTACTCTGCGAGGTCTATAAATTTTCCAGCTCGGGGAGTCGCCGCTCCAGTCTTGTCCTTTTTTATTTTGATCTATTCCAAAAACTACATCGTCTGCATCCACAAAAACTGGAATGAAATATTCTCCTTCTCTCTGTCTTAGATAATGAAGTTTTTCTCCAGTTCCAATTCTATTTATTAAATCCATTAAATTAAAATATTCTTCTTCTTCTTCGTTAATCATTTTTTTCTCCGAACATTGCCGTATTAGATACTAATAAAAATAATTCTGTTAAATGTTCTGCCGTTTTATTTACAAAATCCTCAGCGCCTACTACTCCTATTTGTGTTAATTCCTCTATAAAAATTTTCTTCGCTTCTTCGACAGTAGTTTTAAAAGGAATTTGACTATAATAAGACCAACTTTTTTCATCGTCTGCGGTTTCTTTTCCGAAATACCTTAGTTCTCCAGACGAATTTACACAAACTACTGTTCCAGCTGAGTCTATAAATTTCGGAATATAATAAACTTCTCCGTAAACTGTCATTCGAGTGAATTTTTCCTCGAGTCCGTAAATGTCTATTAAGTCGCTCAGTGTTTCGAGTCCTGTAATGTTATCCATTAGTTATATCTCTCTAAAAATATTTCACAGCCTGCGCGACGAACAAAATTATATTTTTCGTAAATAGACTTCGGCCGACAATTTTTTTCAATCTCAATATATTTACGATCTTTAGAGCTCCATGTTTTAGTCACAGTCGAATTACAACCTTCTACGAAAGTCGAAGTCAGTAGAACAAAAATTATAATAAAGATGGTTATTTTTACTTCGTCTAATTTTTCTTCTGGTGTTTTAATTCTTTTTATTACTAGTGGCCCGTCGTTTTCCGTATTATTTTCCATCTTGAGCACGCCCGTAAAATTCTAGTTCTCTTTTTTCGAGTTCTTTCGCCTCAGAAGCTTGCGCTGTCGGAGCTACGCTGTTTCCTTCGTAAATAAAAACTTTGTCAGTTAATTTTTTCTCGATGAGTTCATGCTCCCAGTCGCGACAAAAAACATTTTTGTGAACATCGACAAAAATCGGTATAAACCACGCGTCGTGAGCTTCGTCTTCGTATCCGACATCCGAAAGCTTCACCTGATTTAGTCCACAAATTACTATAAATTGTTCCAGTGTTCCTACTTTTCCTGAGCTTAGTATCATTTTAAATCTCCTGCACTTCTATGCTTTTTTCTTCTACTACTGTGTTTGTTCCAATTGAGTATGTGTCTCCTGGCTCGCTATAAATCGGAGTGTCTGTCCTCGTTGTTTCGTTTCGCACGTATCTTTTATTTCCAAAAACTATTGTCGCAAGATCCATAACTCCTTTATTAGACTCGCGCGAACATTTCAGTTCATGAGTCAACTTCTCTATTTTTATATCTCTAAGTGCTTCGCTGAATGAGACTTTCATCGCATCAACTTCACTAGAATTTTCCATTAAGTCTCTATTTAAATTACGAAGTTCTCTATTCTCTGTCTCTAATTCTTCTACTCTTTTTATTATGAGTTTTTCGTCTTCCTTATACTTTGAAACGACTCTCTTTAGATGTTCGTATTCTCCGAGCACTTCGCGCAGTTCTTCTCCCACCATCGCAGGCAGATTTTGGTTAATTATTTCCGTAAATCTTTCAATCATTTTTGTTCTCCTAAGTTTGATTGTTAAATTAAGTTTGCTATGTCGTATAAAATTTTTCTTCTATGATATAAATGCACGTCTGAGCCTAAGCGAGTTTCCAATCTATAGAGATTGTTCTCTTTTCGATGCGCGTCGAACTTTATATAAATGCCATTTTTTTGACAATACATCTCGAGTTCAAGCGGTCTATTGTCTGGTTTTTTCGTGTAAAAATTATGAAATATATGCGTATGCTGCAAAATCTTTTCCTTTGTTTTTCTCTCATCGTTAAAAGAAAAATACAGCAAAGTTTATTTTGCAGCAACAATTTTTTTGTAGTTCTATAAATTTATATGCTTATATTTTTAGCAGTTCTGTATTTTATTACATAGTCAGCTATGCATCTATAATATAAGTAAAATCTGGACTAATATATGCCTAAACTTTATACTAGATTTTTATAATGTTTAGTAATTTTAAAGACTTATAATGATCTAATAAGTCTATGTTTGGAAAGAAAAAATTTGATAATAGCTGTATTTTTTTTATAGGCGATTTACATTATCCGTATGAGCATAGAGACACAGAAGCTTTTTTAAAAGCAGTTAAAAAGAAGTATAAACCTACGCGAATAGTTCAAGTCGGAGACGAAGTAGACGGACATGCGTGGAGCTATCACGACGCAGAGCCCGATCTAGACGGGCCTGGGCCTGAGTTCAAAGCAGCAAAAAGAAAGATGCAAAATCTCCAAGATATATTTCCAGTAATTCAGTTTGTCGAAAGTAATCATGGCTCGTTACACATTCGTAAATCTAAGACTCATGGAATACCAAGCGGTTTCGTGCGCAGCTATCGGGAAGCGTGGGGAGTTTCCGAGAATTTCAGCTGGCATTTTGAGCTCCTAATAAAAGGCCCCGAAAAAAACAAAATTACCTATGTTCATCACTCTCGCGGCGCGAATGTCTTGCAAGTTTCATCTATGCTTGGAATGAATGTCGTTCAAGGACATCACCATCAGAAGCAGTGCGTACAGTACTGGACAAGCGGTTTTCAGACTTATTTCGGTGCATTCACTGGCTGCTTTGTAGACATAGAATGTCTCAGTCAAGCGTACGGAAAAAACAATCTAAAAAAGCCACTACTCGGTGGCATCTTAATGGTCGACGGAGTTCCAAGAATTTTGCGCATGAATTTAAAACCAAATAATCGGTGGGATAATCGCTGTTAATAATGCGCAGTGCTACAAAATAATTCGACATCTCAAGACATCACAAGGCACCACAAGACATCACAGTAGACTTTTATACTGCTTAGTAAATAATCATTTTACACAGTGGGCTAAAAGTGCTGAAAAAATAACATAGCTTTTTTGTGGGATCCTCAATACTTTGTTTGAACAGATTACAAAAAATTTATTACGGGGGAGTGCATAGATTTTGGAATTTCAGGGTTTTACATTACGCGAACATCAAATAAGAGCGATCAAGTTTGCGACTGAGCGGAAATTTTCTCTACTTAATTACTGGGTCGGAACAGGTAAAACTCTAATCGGCGGATATTTATTATCGCAAGCTAAAAATCCCGTACTAATTAGAATGTCTGGACAGGCCGATCACTGGGAAAAAGTTTTTTCAAATAAAGAGAACACTTTAACACATGCACTACACTCGAAAAATAATTCTAAAAGACTAAATGATTTTAAAGATGTCGATTTAGTTGTCGTGGATGAGTGCCACAAATTTAAAAATCCTGACTCAAAATCAGTGCAGCAATTTTTTAATTTTTTAAATAAACATTCTGGTGTGAAGGTCGTCTATCTGACAGGCACTCCCATGACTATTGGTTTGGAAGACCTTTGCACCTATTTTATAATCGCGTCTGAGTTAAATAATAATATTCCAAAAATGAAGAGCGCATGGGATTTTAAACATACTTATCTAAACTGCACTATTCGAACTATCTCAGTGCGCGGCGGAAAAACTACATTCAGAGAGTGGGGCGGACTTCGCGCAAAATATAAAGATACATTCATGCATCAATTAAATACTTTCATGCTGTCGCAAGACGGAGAGATTTTAAATCTGCCAACGAGTTGCTATAACATGAGAGTATTTCAAGGCTCTAAGTTTATAAATCCTGAATATAACTTTTTTGTAGAACAAAAACAGGATGAAGCATCTGTCGATCCGTCAACTGCTTTGCGCATAGAGAAGCTAAAACAGGACATAGGAAAAGAAAAAATATATAATGATTTCAAAAAAGTAATTTTACTGACAAAATTTATACCTACTTTAGAGCATTTAAAAAATGAATGCAGCGACTTAGTTTATCCAACTGTTATACATGGCGGCACGAAAAACAGAGAAGCGCATATACTAAGTTTTAAATTATCTAAGAAGTATAAATTTATGGCAGGAACTTATAAGACTTTAGGCGTGGGTTTTAATTTACAATTTACAAACGCTTTAGTTCTCTTGGATTTTCCGTATACTTCGTCCGATCTTGGTCAAGGGCTCGGAAGAATACGCAGAACTGGACAGGAAAAAGTCTGTCACTACTTTTCGTATCTCTACAAAAATACGGATGCGAGAGTAGTTAATAAACTAATGAAACGGGATAAAAATTTTGAAAGTATTGGAACAGGTTACGCGACCGAATATTTGAAAAATTTAAATATGCAAAAGGGATAATTTTTAGATGAGCGAAATAAATAAAACAGAGGAAGAACTCGCGCTACAAATGCAAGCCATGAAAAAACAAATGGCAGATTTAGCGGAGGCTAAAAAATTAGCGGCGCAAAAAGACAAGGAATTACAGAAAGAACAAATTGCCAAAGAAAGATTGATAGAACACAAAAAAAGACTTTCTCAATTTAAAGATGTAATCGAAGAAGGACTGCCGATAACTTATGGCGATAATAAAATGCGCGTCTATCAAACTTCCGACAAGGATAGTTTCCAATACTTAGGAGCTAAAGTGTCTGGCGAAGTTGCTTTCTTCGGCGCAGACAGAGAGAACAAACTAGTCCACGACTGCATAGTTCCAAAATTAATAAGAGCTAAAGCAGACGATGAAGTTCTCGAAACGATGCCATTAACGAAACAAGACTCATACGACTGGCGCACTGCTTTAGAACAAATTCCGTTTGCAAACGTGAGCTTCGATATAAAAAAAGACTTCGAGTATGTAGTCGAAGGAGTTTCACATTTTAACATGTACGTCCCGCCCGAATATTTAAAACTTGCTGACGGCGTGGGCGATCCGACAGATTTTATTTTATTAACAGAACATTTATTTCCCGTAAAAGAGGAGCGCGAACATGTTATGTCTTTCGTTAGACAGGCTGTAATCGGTCGATGCGAGTCGAAGCAACTTTATTTAGTTGGCGATCAAGGTGTCGGTAAAGGTGTTTTTTACGATGTAATAAAAAATCTTTTTGCGCCCGAAGTTGTCAAGAAAGGATCTCCGAAACTTTTAGACAAACAATTTAAGCCTGATCTATCAAGACTCAGACTTTTATACATAGATGAATTTGTGATGAAAGAAGGATCAAACTCTCGCGCAGAGTCTCGCGCCATCTCTGAGTCCGAAGTCTCGATAGAACAAAAATATTATGATGAAAAAACAGTCGTTTCGAATACTTCTTTTATTTTTTCAAGTAATGAGACATCGAAACTTTCTTTCGCTCCGACTGAGCGTAGGCCATTAGTTCCAACTTTAGCGCGCGAGTATTTAGAGGATGTCTTCCCAGACGCTTGGATAGAAGACTTGAAAGATAGAGCGGAGAATGATGATACATTTAAAAAAGCCATCTATGATTACTTAATGAAGTTTCCAAAGTTAACGCGCAGAAAAATACATACGCGTTACTTCGAAGTAATCTCGCTGGCGAGTGCTCCGAAATTACCTGGTGCATTATTACACATGGCACTGAGCGGCCAATTTAGTAATAGACCTCCTGGAGTGTATGAGTTTGAAAAATTTAAACCGCGCAAAGGACTTGGCCGCGGAACAAATAACATTAAAAGTTCAACTGCGAGCGCATGGCTGTCAAACTTTCTTTGGTTAGGGGAAAATTTATTTAAATACGATCCTGGCAGGCCGTTTTATATTGAGTGGCTCGGAATTTCAGATCAAGTAGTTGCAGACTATCGTAAAAGTTTGGCTGCAAGTTTAGACTCAGCGGATAGTGACATCGACGAAGACGAATTATAATTTAAATTTTATAAAAAGAAGTGATGAACACACTTGTAAAAAAGTTCTAACAAATAACAGAGAGGAAATGCAAAATGGCATTTAAGACAACATCAATTAACTTCGTAAATTACAAGGAGTTAAAACCGAAAGACATAGTGGTAACAGGATGGTACAAACGCAGCGAACAAGCTACTGGCGTGCATTCTAAAGACGGACAACTAAACTACATTTTTGAAACGGAAAATGGAGACAACGTCGGTTTATATCACTCAGGATATTTAGCAACTGCTATGCAAAATATTGAAATTGGTCAACTGACTCAAGTTGTCTTTTTAGGTTTGCAAGACGCAGACTCAGTAAAAAAGGGCATGAACCCCGCGAGACTTTTCGAAGTATTGGTAGATACCGATGCTGACAGAAAAACTTTTGGAGTTCCGATACATGCGCCGTCTATGGGAACAGATCCCGTAGCGACTGCTATGGATGATATGTAAATGTCGAAGCGTTCGCCTACGGGCGAGCGTCTTTCTTATAGCTCTATGAATTTGATCCAAGGCTGTCAACGCAAGTGGATGCATTATAAAGTTAATAAGACGGCGCCCGACCCTACAGATGAGACAAAAAATTATTTCGAAGTTGGCTCAGCTTTCCATTTAATTCAGGAAATGCTTTTCCATAATTTAGATAATTTGGAATTATCAGATAATCCTATGTTCTCTCCGACAGAAAAAATATTAGACGCGTTAACGACTGAGTTCAAACAAATGTGTATTGACGAAGTAGGACTAAATCCCGAAGACTGGATTTTAGTTGCTGCACTCGCTTATGGTTATTTAGTTCAAGTCAGAGAAAGTTTTCCTGAGTTGAAATGTATATCCGTAGAGAAAGAGATTTACACAGAGGACTATATTGGTTACGCCGATGCTATTTTTATAAACGAAGCTCTCAGACTCTATTATATAATAGATTTAAAAACTGCGAGTCGAGGACTCTCGGAAGTCGCTATTAAAAAGCTTCCTAAGAATGTGCAGTTAAATTTGTATGCACACCCCGAGTACAGGAAAATTCTGAAAGAAAAATCAGACATCGCCGACGATTTTAAATTTGGCGGAGTAGGATATTTCAGTGCAGTAAAACCGAAGTTGAGTTATTTAAATAAAGACACCGATCAAAGTTACTTTGAAAAACTAATCGGTAAAACTTTAAATAAAGCAAACATGGATTTACTGTTAATTCCAGCGACGCATCTCGCCCCCCACAAAGCTTATAATTTACACAAACATTTATATTCGCTTTCTCAAAATTTACGAAAGGGCATTACGCCGCCTCTTCCGAATTATAATTTTTGCGAAGCATACTTTAAGCCATGCGAATATTTTAGCCAATGCCATGGAGAAAAATGTGCAACTAAAAAATAAATATGTCTTAATAGATTTTGAATATAAATACACGCCCGAAACTGATTTTAAATTGGTTTCGTGCGCCATTCATTTAATGCCACAAAATACGAAACATTTTTTTTGGCTTTATAAAAACGAAGAAGAACAAAATAAACTATTTAAATTTTTACTAGAACATGAAGACGCTATTCATGTGGCATTTAATGTGTCTGGTGCTGAGGGATTATGTTATTTAAATCTCGGGCTCGACGTGATGAAATTTAAATGGATAGATTTACAACTTGAGTGGAAACAATTAATAAACTCGCGTGACAAATATAACTCAGGAAAACACTTAGTAAAAGGCCAAGTAAAAACAATTCCGACAGTGCGAGATTTTTACAGATACAAAAATAATAAAAAAGGTTTAATTAAAAAATACGGCGTTAACACTTCTGGATCACCCGACAAATCACTTGCTGCTATGACTTATAAACTTTTAGGAGTCGATGTCGACTTATTTAAAAAAAATAAAATGCGCGACTTAATTATTTATACTCCCGAATTTACCGAGGAAAATATAAAAGCTATTCGCGATTATAACATGTCAGACATAGACGAAATGTGGTCACTTCTGAAAGCAGCTAAAGGCGCGCGCTATCAGCTGAGCCTCGCTAAAGACGATTGTTTTAACATGCGTCTATCGGACATGCTGTTTCGTGGTCGAGTCTCAGCTGCTACCAGTGTTATGATGCATAGAGGTTATCCAGTAAAAAAAGATGATTTAATGAATTTAAAAAATAATATTCCGCTGATTACAAACAACGCGATCGAAGGAATGATAGCAAACGGGCATAATCTTTTTAAAGATTTACCGAAAGCCAGCAAACAAAAAATAGAACAAGGTTTTAAATATTCTCGAGACATGAAAGCGTGGCAAGATGCTATCTCAAAATCTGATTATGTCGACAACTGGCCGAAGACTGATACTGGAAAATTTAAATTAGACAAAGAGACTTTGCAAAGCTTCTATCCTTTTAAATATAATTTTCCTGACGATAACATTTACGCTCAGATGATTAGGTTTTTGAGTTTGCAGTCGAGTCTGAAAGGACTTAATAAAACTGCGCGCGGATCTTTTTTCGACTCAGTCGGTTCAGATAATAGATCGCGCCCTTTTTTAAATCCGTATGGATCGCAGACTGCGCGCTGGCAACCGAAAGCGACTGGCTTCATGTTTTTAAAGTCTGCGTGGATGCGCGGAGCAGTTCATCCAGAACCAGGAAAAATGATTTGTGGAATTGATTATGCATCGCAGGAGATTTTAGTTGCTGCGTGTCTGAGCGAAGACTTAGGATTAATTGACGCATACAAATCTGGAGATATTTATTTATATTACGGGAAAAAAATGGGAGTAATTCCTAAGAATGGAACTAAAGAGACTCACAAAATTATGCGAAATGTTTGCAAGTCTGCGGTCTTAGGAATTGGTTTCGGAATGGGTGCAGCTAAATTAAGTATTACTATGAGCGAAGCTTCTGGTAAAAAAATGTCTGTAGAAGACGCGCAGTATTTCATCGATGGTTATTACGAAGTCTTTAGCGATTACGGAGATTACAGAGAAGAACTGGAAGAGATGTACGACGAAGGAGTTCCAATAGAATTACCCTGCGGTTGGCGTTTGTACGCAGACAATCCAAATCGAAATTCAGTTTTAAATTTTCCAGTTCAAGGCACTGCTTCGACAATATTAAGAGTCGCAACTATAAAAGCGGTAGAAGCAGGGCTGGAGCTACTTTTCCCGCTTCATGATGCTTTGTACTGCGAGATGAAAGTAAATGATTTCGACGCAGTTAAAAAATTAGATAACATAATGAAAGAAGCATGTGTCGAAGTTCTAGGTCCAAGCGGGAAGTTAATGCGTACAGATGTCGATGTCTGGGGAGACGATATAAAAAAACCCCTTGCGCCGAAAAATTACACTATTTACGATAGGTATTTGGACAAAAGGGGTGAAGCCGAATTTAATAATTATAAAAAATATTTTAAGAAGTCTTTTTAGTTGCCTTTTTAGACTTGCGTAAAATTGTTTTTTTAGTAGTAACTCCGTCAGAGAAAGCCTCTCTGAATTTTTTAGCCATTTCACGACTCATTCTTTTATGCCCGTTTTCCAGCAAGCTTATATTATAGCGACTCACTCCAGTTTTTTTCTCGAGTTCGAACTGTGTCCATGCTCTTTTTTTACGCTCTTTTTTTAATTTAATTGGGGTCATATTTTACCTTTCGTTTTTGTTGTTGTTGTTCTATAAAATATTTTATATCTTGTGGTATATCTTTTTGCAAGATATAAAAATAGTAACTAAAAATTAAAGGGGAACTTATATGCCAAATAAAAGGATCATACATTTTAAAACAGGAACAGCTATTCTCGACGGCTCAGCTTCGCCAGACGATTTATTTATAGACGCAAACGAAATAAAAGTAATCAAAGCTGGAAAGGGTCAGTCTTTTTTAACTCTCTACATAGACGGAAATCATTCAGTATTAGTACAGTACAGATCGTCAAGAGCGCGGGATAAGCTTCTAGTAGCTATTCGCGACTATATGACAGTAGAAGACAAAAAACTGGAAAAAGTAGACTGGTACAACGGCGAATATATGTCAGTCTAAAATTTGACATTATGCAAAATAAATATAACAGAGTCAATTATATTTTGACTCTGTTATCTGGATAAAAGCCTAATAATTTTAAATCTTTTTGCAAGCTTCATTTAAAAAAAATAAAATATAGACAGAGGAAAATCGAGATGGATAGAACAAGGAAAATAATTTTACGAAAGAAAAAAACTATGGACCGAACACTCGGAGATTTAATTAATGAACTAGGCTTTGAAACTACTTACACGCATGAAACCTGGGCGCGTGGAGAAGAAATTAAATTTAATAAATACGACAAAGGACTTTATTATGGCACTCTCAATAATGGCCGCGATGAACAGCGCGCTATCTCAGCTAGTGAAATTGGTTTTAAACCTGTGGCAATCCACTAGTAGTAAATTAATTCCTGCTAAAATAATTCCTGCGCAACTTCTTTGGATGGAAAATAAATCAGGAATTATTTTTACTTCTTCGAATTTAGATACACATTTTTTTGGACTCTCTAATAAAAACACAGAGGAAATAAATAAACATTACACTCTGATAGGCGAGGTTTGATGTTTAAAGACGAAGTCGAAGAGGAAATTTTCCATCAGCTTTCGCGCGAACTCAGTAACGCTTTCGAAATGTATAACATCGAAAGGGCTGTTTTACTGATAGCTAAAAAATTGGATAATAAAGTAAAACTCTCTGAGTGCGAGATTATTTTAATGCAAACTTATAGTAACTTCATCGACGGAATAAAAAACTCAGAAGTTACAAATCATCTCTATAACTAAGGAAAATTAAATGAAGAAAAAATCGACTCTGCGCGAGGAAATAAAAACTCTGAGACTGCTACTAGTAATAAATTATCTTATTTTATTACTAGTAGCAGTCTCATCCGCTTTTTTATTTAGCTTTGTTTTTAGGGAAACAGACAATCTAGTAAATACTTTAGATTATCTGTTTCACATAATTAGAAGTCTACAGATGCTTTAATCTTTTTTGAGATAAGTTAATGCTGTAAAAGCTGCCGTAATGCCAGCAAAAATTGAAATTATAATTAACCATAGAGAATTAGATCCACTTGAAATAGTGCTTTCTTTCTTGATCTCCGCTACTGGCGCGACTTCCCCAGTGTCTTTAGTTTCAGTCTGCGCTTTCATTAGATCAAATCCTTTTCGCTGTAAATCGGCGATTACATACTCCATTTTAACAGCTGCGCTAAATGCGCCGTAACCTTTTTCTCCGCGAGCATCTGGATAGTAATGATCAGAGTTAAAAAGTAAAACGACTTCTAGTTCTCCGTCAGTGTTCGGTGTAAAACTAGTTATAAAACTTCCAGAACTTCCTGATTGACTGTCGCAAGTATGCTTAACCATTTGGCCGCCGCTGTATTCTATGTCTGTTACTTTGCAGTCTGCGGATGCGTCGTACAAAAATTCCACTTTGCACTGTGAATTTTCCCTGTAGTTGCAGTTTACTTGCAGATGAATTAAGGGCTCTCCTAAAACTAGTGGTCGAGGATTTATTTTTATAGGTCTTGGTAATTCGCCCTTGCATCTAAGCAAAGTGTAATCGAAAGATCCGAAAGGTGCTGTCGCTAAAACTTCGGGACACATTACAAAATCAACTCTATTAAAAAACTGTATTCTAGTTTCACTGTAATCTTTATTATAACAGTGGCCGTTTGTCAGAACTAAGTCTTCTCCGACAGCGAAGTAATTACATCGAGATGTAGATCCTTCGGGGCTGTCTTGATAACCAACTCCTAAACTTTCCGCTGCGACGTAAATCGGATGATCGACTGGTAATTCTTTTACGGGTTTCCAGTCTATAGCTCCGTAAAAACTTGCAGCTGTTACGATTAGTCCAGCAACTATCGAAGACTTGATCGGTGATTTTTTGGCTCTTTTTACGACTTTGTCTTTCGTCTGAGCCACTTTCTCTTTTAACATTTTAACTCCTTTAAAGTTATCGCTCAGCTATTCGGATATAAGACCCTATGAGCATAGTTACGTTTGTATTATCTGTTATGTTTGCTATCCACAATTCTATGGTATCATTTTGATTTAGGATAGTAGGCGTATTTAAATTAAAGATCGCGTTATCATTTCCGCCGATACTATTAACTACGCTTCTGGTGTATGTGTCGAGAGTTTCGAAAGTAGCTCCGCCGTCGATGTATTTACGAACTTGCAGTCTTATAGTGTCGTTGGCTCCGCCGTCTACGATAATTTGTCCGACAATATTATAGTCTGACTCAACCAAACTATTATAAACAAATTCGTTATTATTTACGCCAGTGAAATGAACCATTCCAGAGTATGCTGTTGTTCCAAGTAATTTAGAGTCTTGATTTAAAACAAGCGGAGTCACTACTTGCGCAGTACATTCCCAGCGACCACCAGGAAAAGTGTTTCGAACTCCTCGAGAAGCTTTGAAATATCTTTTTGTCGACTCTCTCGGAATATTTGGAACAGGGGTTTCGCCGAGTCTAAAACGCGCGCCGTCTAAAATAAATCCCCAGTCTTTCGAGAAGTTACTTTCCTGAAAGTCAAAAACAGTTACAGAGTCTCCGACGCTTAGAGCATTAATGTCCGAGACAGATGATCCGAGGAAATTTAAATTCGTGCCCTCTTTAAATAAAGATATATTATCAGGAAGTATTAATAAAACAGTGTCACGAATAGCAAAGCCGCCAGACCATTCGCCGTTAAAAGTTAACCCGTCTGCTACTCCTATAAATGCGACGTCTTCCGTTCTGAATTGTCTGTAGTCTGTTAACTCTCCGACAACTGTAGTATTCGGGCCAAATGCTCCGACGTTTGTACTTATTAGTTCTACCGCGCCGTTTGTTTTTTGATTATCTAAATTAAATAGTTGAGAATTTACGCCCGTTAAATTTAAAGTTACATTTTGCGATCTCCAGTTTCCAGCTGCTTCTCCAGTTTTATTTACAAACATAGTGTAATTGTCTGCGCTCGAAATTAATCCGCAGACAAAGTAGTCGCTTCCACCAAAGTAAAAACCGCCAGCTGGAACTTCTATAGCTTGCGATCCCATGTCTATAACTCCGTCTATAAAATAAAACTTCGTGCTATCTATAACAGCAAGATCGGAAGCTTGTTTTACGATTACTGTAGAGTCTAAAGTTCGCAAGTCTATGATGTCAGCTTTTAAATGCGTATGTAGTAGTGGAGATTTTCCTAGAAGTGCTGCACTAGTGCTGGAAAATAAATCTTGAACTGTCGCACCAGTTAAATTCGAAAGTGCTGAGTCGTCGACTGAAATGTCTACAGAAGTTTTTTCGTTCAAAAAACTCCAAGCTGTTCCGTCAAAAATATAAACTCCTTTTTTACTTCTTCCAGCTGTAAAAGGAATTCCTGTCGAAGTCGTAACGTAAAAAACATCGCCCGCGCTTCTGTCTTCGGGGAGATCCGCGAAGGTAGCGACTTCCCCGTCGTGTAAATTATTTGCAAGTGCATCTTTAATTTGCTGCTCGGTTAATCCAGACCCGCTTCCGCCGCCTGGAATTAATCCGCTATCATTATAAATTCCCATTTAATAAATTCCTTTTTAATTAACCTAGGATTTTCCATCGGCCGTTTATTAGTATGAGCTCCACTGTCTGATTTGGTGACATTATATAATCAGTACTTCCTGGAGTGTCAAATCCGTAGACTGTCGAGTCGCCCAAACCATCTTTTAAAGTTAAATCCACAGCGGAATTATTTACTAGAATGTGTCTATTGGAATTGTTTGCACTTTCTGAGTGACTTGTTTTGTCAGTAGAGTCCAAACTCGTAGCTACAGTTCCTTCCCATAGAGTCATCTGAGCGTCGGCTAACTCCAAACTAGATGTTTCACCCGTTTTTACTTCGGAATTATATTCAAAATTTTCCGAAGAATGAGACACGACATACCATCTATTACTGGCAGATAATGCCACAATAGCATACGAATACGGCTGTAAAACTAAATCTTTTTCTCCTGGACAAAAGATCGTTATAAAACTATTCGAAGTCGGAAAGCCATGAGTTAAAGTAACTTTGCTTCCATTACTACTCGTGTTCGAAATAATGTGGAGAAGCTGATCGTTAACAGTTATATATGCATCGTCTCCGCCATTTTTTTGTATAAGATCGATTTTTCTGTCTACAGAAGGGCGTAGCTTTGTGATTATAGTTCCACTTCGACTCATAGCTCCGTTTGTTCCAGTATCATCATTCACACCTGCAAGACCAACGCGAGCACTTAGTTCTATAGCGGGCGCGAATATTTTTCCTGTAAAAGTATTGTCACTAGATAGATCCACTTGTCCCGAACTGGTAGAATGTAAATACCAATTATCGTCAGACTTTAAAACGAAAGTCGCCGAAGTCTTAGGCTTAATAAAAAATTTAGCACTTCCTGGTAATTGAAATCTTAGAGAGCCACTTCCGCCATTATTATTACGCATCTCTAAGCTATAAGTTGCGCTGTTATTTTGGATAGTATGAAAAACTCCGCTATCATCTGTAGGCGAGTCACCTAGATTTTGCATTCCTAGAATAATTTGATCCTGTGTTCCGTTCCAATTAGTTATAGATTTACTTCCTCGAGGAAAGTAAAAACCATTACTATTGGAATTGTCTGCGTCGGATACCGCTGTAGTTGTAATCTCGGCTTCGCCTTCTATAGTATAAGTTCCAGCGTCACCGATCGTTACACCCGACCCACCCGAAGAAGCTAAGTTGCTGAGACTGGTAAGTCTAAATCGAGAAGTTGCGTCGTTTCCAGCTTTAGCTAAAAGTATAATAACCAT
>Ga0114957_1001870_pt1 | contig 21421 bp, 10 predicted proteins | sample BantaG_FD_87175 | JGI IMG/M metagenome (GOLD analysis project Ga0114957, IMG submission 87175) | Marine algal microbial communities from Bantry Bay, Ireland - BantryBay_4 metaG | ecosystem: Host-associated > Algae > Red algae > Unclassified | place: Bantry Bay, Ireland | collected 2014-11-21 | reverse complement strand
GCCTATAAAAAATACGATTAGTGGATTTCATTTAAAAAAAAATGAAACTCTTTTAAAGCTAAATGAATCGATGAATGAAAATCAAGTTACGATAGTTACAGGTAAACCAGGTGTTGGTAAATCTGCTATTGCAAAAGATTTTTTGAGAGGCAAAAGTAATTCGTCAAGCTTTTTCGTATTTCGTGCTGACCAATTTAATGTGCCCCAACTAGCAAATGTTTTTTCTAGTCAAGGAATACACGAATCCATAAATGATATTTTTTCCTGTATCTCTCTTCTTCCTGAAAAAGTAATCATTGTTGACAGTTTAGAAAAACTTTTAGAAGGTGACCCAGAAAATGCATTTAAACAGCTTTTAATTTTTGTAAAACAATATCCTGATATTAAAATTGTTGGCACTTCAAGAAGGTATGCTGTTGATTTGATATTTCAAAAGTTCGGGATGGATGTTTCAAATCTTGGTATCGTCGAAACTTTGCCACTTAATTCGGATGAACTTAAATTACTGGAAAAGAAATTCCTACAACTGAAAAGTGTCTTTCAAAATCCCAAACTTCAAAAACTGTTAGAGCGTCCAAAATATCTTGATTTTGTAATCTCTGCAATTGACAGGGATAAGGAAGATTACGAGGAGGTTACTATTAGCCAATTTCGAGAAAAACTTTGGAATAGTCTGGTAAAAAACTCCTCTCAAAGAATAAAAGGCTTGCCTGCCAAAAGAGAAGATGCTTTTATTCATATTGCGCTTACACGTGCCAAGACAATGAAGCTTTTTGTCAGACCTGTTGGAGTTGATGAAGAGGCTATTGATTATTTAGAAAATGATGAAATAATCTTTCAGGAGAACCTGAATCGTAAGTATTCACCTTCTCACGATATTTTAGAAGATTGGGCATTAGTCAAATATATTGATGGAATTGAAGAAAATTTATCTTCCCCGAGTGAACTCTTTGAGGGATTGGGAAATCAACCTGCTATTCGTAGAGCTTTTCGTTTGTGGGTAGAAGATAATCTTGTCGAAAACCAAGAAAAAATATTTCAATTTATTAATACATCATTACTTGATAATACCATTAGTAAATACTGGGCGGATGAACTTTTAATAGCAATTTTTAAATCAGAAGATTGTGCCTTGTTTTTTCAAAGATTTAAAAAAGAATTGTTAGAGGAAAATGCTAGGCTATTAAATCGGTGTATTCATTTGATAAGAACAGCATGTAAGGAGCGAAATATTATTAATAAAAAAAGTTCACTTTTACTGCCTGTTGGTTCGGGTTGGAAAGAAGTTATACTATTTATTTCGAGCAATTTAGAAAAGCTAGATAATCTCCGAATTTCCACTTGCAACTTGATTTTTGATTGGGAGTACAAAAACCTTTTTAATACTAAGATAGAAGATTCAGAAAAGGAAAATGTTAAAATCATTATTCTTTTTTTTATTGACCAAATTGAGAACGGAGATAGTTTTTGGGATGGAAGAGATATGAAATCTAAAGTTGAAGGGTTAATTGTTCTTTTATTCGATATGGCTTCCATAGCGCAAACTGAAATCACCTCTTTAATCAATAGGTCATTTGAAAAACAAGAAGAAGATTCGACTAATTGGAAAGTAAAATCATTTTATGAAAAAGTTATTGAAAAATCTCTTTCTGGTTTAAGAACTCAAAATATCGTAAAGGAACTTCCCGAACTTATTATTTCAACAGCTTGGAAAGCTTGGAAATTCAAAATGCCAAAAGAAAAAAAAGGTAGATTCTTTCAGTACAACCCTATTGATGAAAATACATGTTGGGGTATTGGCAGATTTAGTCGCCATGATTTTTATCCATCTGGGATTTATAAAACACCTTTTTACAATCTTTTATGGTTTCATCCAATGAAGGGAATCGAGTTTATTGTAAGCTTTCTCAATTATTGCATTGATTTCTATAGAAATTCTGATTACGACCATAAACACGAACTTTGGCAAGTTGAAATGCTATTTTCAAATGGAGATAAAAAACTACTATGGGCTTCCCCTGCCTTGTGGTTAGCATATAGAGGGTTGGCAGTTACACATTATGCAATTGAGTCTTTACTTATAAGTTTAGAGAAGTACCTACTAGAGTTAGCCAAATATAAAACGAAAGCTAGTCGAAGTAATCTTCAATTCCTTTTTGAATATTTAATTCAAAATACAAATAACATTGCAATTACAAGCGTACTTGCAAGTGTTGCTCAAGCATATCCTAAAGAGGTTGGAGATAAAATGTTACCACTTTTTTCTGTCTTGGAATTTTATTATTGGGAAATGACAAGATGGTTGAGAGAGTCCACTTCGCTAGCTCCTATGGATACAGATATCCCTTTTGCTCAAGAGGAAAGATATAATTTCAATCAATTACCTCATAGAAAGAAGTATAGAAATGGTCTTCAAGGATTAATTATTGATTGTCAATTCAATATGAGGATTTGGAATGAGGACATTCACAAAACGTTTGACCAATTGTGGAAAGATATTGATGACCAAGACATAGTAAAGAAAAAATTATTAAATGAAATTGATACAAGAAAATGGGAGGTCAAAGAATATAGTGAAGAACATCGTGGGGTATTAATACAGCCTAAATACGAAAAGGATGTTAATGAGTTTGTGAGTCAAGACAAACCTTATTTTGTTGCGCAAAACATTTCAGCAGGTTATTCTACTCAACTTAGGAATGCTTATGAAAAAAAGGAAGCAATAGGTTTTGAAAAGTGGAAGGAAATATTTGAGCATTATCAAAATAAAGAGCCTTTAGATTTTATGTTCGATAGTCCGATTACTTTATCATTTCTTGGTTTAAGTATTTTCGGGAATAAACTTAATCAACTACAAGAAGATTGGTGCATTAATAAAATGATTAACACAATTGTTCTAATCATCCAAAGTAAAAATGATGTTGGCTTTAGCTTAGAAAGAAGATATAATTTCATGGAAGAAGAAATTGCTATATCTTCTTTTCATTATCTGTTTCAAACCATTCAAGATGAAGACGAAAGAAATACAATTTTATTTTTGATGATGCAATTGTTCATAGTTCCTTATGTCGCTTACAGTTTTGGACAATATGCTACTTATCTTCGAAATCAATTTTTTCCAAACTATCCTAGCTATTCAAAACGAGTGTGGAAATCTTTAATTCTTTACTCCAAACATCGAAAATCCAATCCTTATTATTATGATGACCATGACAGAGATAGATATAAAAATGCCAAAGAAAAAGAACAACAATTCTTAACTGAAAATTTGAACCATAAAAATGCTACGATTGATTTCGAAGAGATTAATTTAGAAACCTATCATGGTTCATTTCTTCCCCGTGCATTCCAAGTAATTCCCTTTGATACTAATGATGAGGACTACTTAAATTTCATTGAGAAATTTTTACATCTTATCATTTTAGACCTCCAATTAGAACAGGATTTTGGTCACAGTCGTAGTAAAAAAAATAGACAAATCCATCATGAAATGTTGTCTGGATGTCAATTGCCGTATGCCGAAATTATTCTACAATCAGAATGGTGTTATGCAAAGAAATTGATTGATATTCTTTTTGATGCCCTCTCGGTTGATGTTAGTAAAATAAGGTATGGTGAGGATTTGTTAAGATTCATTAATCAAGTATTTACCTATGTGTTATTAATTACTTATGATGCAGGTTATGAGGAACACAAACAAGAGGTTCTCCCTAATATTGAAAAACGCTTTTGGGAAGTTTGGAAATATCTTGTTGAAAAAATAAAAATATCACAGAACCATACGTTACTTCAAGTTCTTTTTTGCAATTGGAAATATATCAGTTTCAATCCATATCAACAAGATGGAGAGAAGAAACAATTTAAAGCTTTAGCAAAGGAGAGTGTTTTTTTTAGACAAATGATTTTAGATTTTCACGGTAAAAGAATTTCACAATATTTAATCGAATTATTCTCAACAATTGGTAGAGATTATTTACCAACTGGTATTAATTGGCTAGTAGAAGCCTTAAAAAAAGAGGATTTCCAAAAACCTTTGATTTCGCCCTCTGCTGAAAAACTGGTGAAAATTATTTTTTATAATCACATTTCACAAATCAAGAATGATAAGAAACTAATTGACAATTTCATTTGGTTACTTAATGAAATGGTTGATTTAGGTTCTTCCGAAGCGTATGTGTTTAGAGAAAATGTGATAACTTATCGAACTATTTCATAAGCCTTAAATAATTGGTGACCAAAAGAAATTTACTTACAGTTGGTTTGTATTTAAAATTCTTATAGTTTGAAAACTATCTGATTTCCTTTTCTCCTATAAAAATTCATCATATATTTGATGAACTTACCATCGAGAAAACTCGCCTTAGATAAAAAAATGTAAATTTCATTACTGACAAATTCATGTATTTGTATTGTTATAAGTACGCATGTACTATATTTTTTAACCAATAAAATACCCTTAATCATGAAGCGCCTCTCAGCCCTATCTGTCGTTTTTATTTTATCATGGATTTCTATTTTTGGACAAGCGGATTTAGTTGTATCAACTGCTGGGTTTCAACCCAACTCTATCGACAAAGGAGACATTTTTTCAGTTCAAGCGACTGTTACTAATGTTGGAAATACTACTGCGTCTGCTAATTATATGTTCATTTATTATTCACAAGATTTGACTGTTTCTGATGAAGAAATAATAAGTAGAGTTTCTATCAAAGAACTTGCTCCAAATGAAAGTCAGGTTATTGATTTTATTTATCCTATACCAACTGTTTTTACTGATGGTAACTATTTTTTAGTTTTTCAAATTGACCCATTTGAAGAAGTTATAGAGATAGATGAAGATAATTTATTTTGCGCTGGTGATGGTACAAATTGTGTTTCATTCAACGTAACTAATTCATTTGTTAACTCTCAGAAATTTACCTATCCAATAATTTTTATTCATGGTCTAAATTCTAATAATGACACATGGAATCCATTTGTAGTTTCATCAATGCAAAATTATGGATGGAGTTATGGTGGAAAACTAAATTACTGTTTGAATCCAGATAACGCAAACACTTCTGATACTTATATTAACCCTTTAACTGATGCCTCAGATTTAACTATAGCTGATTTTTATTTAATCAACTTTGATGCTTCCAATTTTGGATTTCCCGTAGCATGTGACTTAAGCAATCAAGCTTCAGTTGTAAAACAAGGGTGGGCTATAAGTCATGCCGTAGAGCAAGTTCTTGAAGCTACTGGAGCAGAAAAAGTCATCTTAGTAGGACATAGTATGGGTGGTTTAGCTGCAAGAGAATATATTCAAAACTCTAATAATTGGCAACCAGATGGAGAACATCATATAGCAAAACTTTTTACAGTTGCTACACCTAATGGGGGAAGTAACGTTTCAGGAGCAATATTAATAAGTGCTATAATTTCAGGTATTGATGAAACCTCAGAAGCTGTAAGAGATTTAAGGTATCCTAATTTTTTCTTTGAAGGGCAATATCTATTTGGAGGAGAAGAAGGTATTTCACCTTTTTATGACAATGACGACATTAATTGTGATGGAGATACTAACGATAATATAATTGGTTTAAATGACAAGGGGATTCCATTAGAGATTAATTATTCTTGTATGCTTGATATTGGTGATGAAGTAGTTGCTGATGATAGAGCTGATTTAAATCAATATCCATATACTTTACCTCCTGCTCAATCTTTATATGCTGACAAATTTGTAGTTGATAATCCCAATTCCACATTTAAAGACCATTCCACAATACACACGGAGCCACTTCATTTCAAAACAATAATCCAAGGTTTAGACGAACCAACCTTTTACAATCTAGCATATCCAGTTCAATTAAATTCGCTGAATTACGGTTACTCGACAACTCAAGCAGAAAATAATCCAATACCTCCACCAAATGATGAAGTAGATTTTGATGACTATAAAATTGAGGTTACTGAAAATGGATTGTTAGAAGTGGATATTTGGAATATTCCTGTTCATGGATTTGCTTTATTTTTACTGGATGAAAATTTCAATAATTTACAAGAGGTTCAAGCTCTTGGAGAAAGTAATATTGGATTTGATTTTCAAATTACTCCCGGAACATATTATTTAGAAATAGGTAGTATTCCAGATTCAGATAGTTGGCGTTACCCATATGGATATTCTGTTTTATTCACTCCAGCTATTCCACTAGTCGCTAACTTTTCTTCCAACACACAAGAAGGATGTGAACCTTTTTCTGTTAATTTTTCCAATCAATCAACAGGAAATATTAACAATTATCAATGGACTTTTGAAGGTGGAACACCAAGTTCTTCATCCATCGAAAATCCTACCGTGACATATTCAACTGCTGGAGAGTATTCAGTTACTTTAACCATAACTGATGATTTTGGTAACAATACAATTACACAAACTGATTACGTTACAGTAAATTCAATACCTCAAGCAGAATTCACATTTGATACACAACTCGATGAGGTTACTTTTACTAATCAAAGTCAATTCGATATTGCCACTCCAACCTACTTATGGGATTTTGGTGATGGAGCAACCAGTTCTGAAGAATCTCCAACTCACATTTTTCAAAATGACGGAACTTATAACATTCAATTGACGGCAACCAATTCTTGTGGAAGTACAACTTATAATCAAACAGTAACCATCATGACCGTTGCGACGGAAGACTTAAAACTAATATCTGAAATTTCTATTTTTCCAAATCCTAGTAAGAATAAATTGACATTGAAAATTAAAGGGCAATATCTGGGGCACTACGAAATTTCATTAGTCAACAGTATTGGACAAAAAATTCGTGAGGTTAATAAAACCAAAAACGGAACCGAGTTAGAATTTGAAATGAACACTTTTGATTTGCCAAGTGGAAGTTACTATGTTCAAATCAATTCTGAAAAAGAGAGTCAAGTATTGAAAATTATTAAGCTGTGATTTAAACGTCAAATTGTTTTAGTAAAAAAAAAATCCCATGAACGAAGCAACTTTAGAAGCTAGAGTTAGTGCTGTTTTGAAAATAGTATTTCCAACATTTCAAAAAGTTGGAGTAAAACATCAGGAATCATTTTCAATTAACTTTGGAAGGAATAAAGTTTCTATTAATGACGGTGAACTGATTAATAAAAGAGGTAACAGAGCTATTTATGACATCCTACTTACGGTAGATGAAAAGAACATTATCCTATTCGAGTTGAAAAGACCTGGACAAAAAATCAGTTCTGAAAATATAAAGCAAGGACTTTCCTACGCTCGATTAATTCCTCAAATGCCTCCTATAACGCTAATCTCTAATGGTAAGGAGCACCATTTTTATGATACTTTTTCCCAAAATAGACTTGATAGAAAAACAATAGATTTTCCTTTTGTTCAATCTCTAATTGAAAAATCCTTCGATTTAGCAATTGAAGATATAAACAATGCAATTGAAGTACTTCTTAACAAAGACCATAAAGTTATTTTGGAAGTATTTAATAATCTTTCTAAGCAGCGATTTAATTCTTTGAAAGGAAATTTAAGAAATTTACATAAACCAATTTCTAATAAATTTTATATCAAAAGGAAAATAACGAAACAAATAAAAAAGAATTTAGAAAAGAAAAATTTGATTGCTCTCATTGGAGCTTCTTTTTCAGGAAAGACAAATGTGCTTTACGACTTTTACAAAAGGATGTCAAATGATAAAACTGCGATACTATATGTCAACTTAAAAGATTATAATTACTCTATTTTTAAAAACTTAGCTGCGGCATTATCGAAGGAATTACAATTTTACATTTCTGAAGAAAAGGTTAGAGAATGGATTAATATCTCTATCCTAAATGAAAAGAATTTCAAATTAATTATCATTCTTGATAATATACAAATTGATACTTCCTACCAATTGTCACCCGAAATTATTGAATTAGTTAGCTTATTTGAAGGTACAAACCACAATATTATTTTTAGTATTGATGAAGAAAAGTATAAACTAATTTCAAAGGAATCCTTTAGAAATTATGATACAATATTTGGACGGAATTCTAAAATTTTAAAACTGCAAGATTTAGATGATGATGAGTTTTTTAGAGCGTTGGATAAAATGTTTAAAGCTTTCGGTTTTGCATTTCATCATGGAGCACAATTCTCAAATGAATTTAGACAACCAAGAATATTAAGACTTATACTTTCCTCATTCGAAGAATCAGGTATTAAGGTGGAGAAAGGGCAGGTGTACTTTTTTGACTCTATTCCAAATTTAGAATTCTTAAATTTTATTTGTAAAAAGAAAATTTTCGGAAGAGAATTACATCAAAGTTTTCGAAAATTGGCATATGCTTTTATTGAGGATAATAGTAATAGAGCAAGTTCCCCTTTTTTACGAATTGCTGCACTAGGACGTGGAGCGATTTCAAGTGAAAAAGTGAAAGAGATTTTGGGAGAAGATTTTAAACCATTTTTTCTTGAAGGATTTTTAACAAAACAATTTCTCCCTAAGTACCAAACGATTTTTATTCCAAAAGTTCCTGAACTGTTAGCTTATCATGGCATTGACCTCATTACTTCATTGGTTGTTGAAAAGTTTAAAACTCAAGGTCTCGAAAAAGCCTATCAATTATTTTATTCGTTGTGTAAAATGTTTCCTTATAATGACATTGTTGGAGTTGGAGTAATCATAAAATTAGGTAGAGGAGAATCTATAGAATTATTTAATTTCATATATAAAAAACTAAAAAAAATACTTCCCGAAAAATCTTCTATAAGTGATGGGACGGAGGTTGCACTCTACTTTGAAGATACAGGAATAATAAGATTGAAATTTAAAGGGGATGGCATCGAAGATGATTTTATTACTGATATTTTTCCATATATGGTTTTGTCCCAATTAGCTGCCTATCCTCTTGGTGTAGATAATTTGGATGATGATGAAATGTATGATTATCATTTAAAATTAATTTGGGATATTGGTTCTATCAAAACTAATTTGTTGCGAGTAAGTAGTGGAGATTTAAAAAATTTAATTCATTTTAAAAGTTATGATTTAAGAGGATTTGGAGAATTGATTTCAGGACATAATGGGATTATAGAGCCAATTGTTCAATCAATAAAAAAGATTTTCTACCAAATTCCAAAGCAAATAGAACGGTTATATAATGGAGCAATCAGAGAAAATAATTTTGCATTATTATGGCGTATTTATCTTGCCTTACGTAATGAAATAGAAAATACTAATCTTGAATTATCCAATCAAGCAAAAGATTTTATGAAGAAATTTAATGAAGCTTTTCCAGAAATGTTTGCTGATATTTTAGTTCAAGATATTGAAGATGAAGACGAACGAGAGAGGTTGAAAAAACTGTTATCAGAGAAAAAAGGAGGAAATGGGTTATAAGTTCTGAAAATAAATCTAACATTTTTGCTCAAAAAATAAATCAAAATATACTTAGGAATGCTCAAACAGTAACTTATTATTTTATCATTTCTAAATAATTATACTATAAAAATCCTTAACGTAATATGAATCAAAAATTTAGAATTGTTGATGGAACATTAAAAATTGAAAAAACGAACCAAACCTTTGAGGTCAAATTTGGAATTGTTACTTGCGAAAACGGAGTTTATTTTTTTGATGTTTATTTAAAAGACCAAGAAGGGTTCTACGATTCTTATTATCAAGACGAAACCTTGTTCAATCATCATTGTACTTTGGCCGGAATAACTGAAAAAAATTATGAATTGAATTCTGATTCTTTAAGTTTGGTTTCATTAAGCTCGAAAAAAAATTCAAGAATAAAGCTCAAATGTTTAAATTTCATTGAACTCATTTCCCCAAACGAAAATGAGGAATATTTGAAACGAAATAAAATAAACAAAGAGATTCCTATCATCCATTTTCTTGAGATTGAAGGTTTAAACCTCTTGCTTTCTGATTTTACTTTTAATCAGAAAATTAGAAATGGAAAAGAAATGAAGGAATATCCTGGTTATGAATCTGACCACTACAAAGTTCTAATGAGATGTAATAGTCTTACCCAAGTGACCAGTAGTTTTGAATTAATATTTCAGCAAAGCAATGTGAATAATAATATTATAATCGAGTTTATCCATAAAGAAAATAATAGTCTATTTTTTAGTTCTTACCAAGAGATTAAGTTGGAATTTACTGCATTTCTATCTTTCATCAATAATGGTCTAGTTAAAGTTCGAAGAGAATTATTTGGAACATTTATATCGAAAAATTCAGATAGGCAAGTTGATAGCAGTAAAGTCAATTTATTTTCTTTTCCCATTATTGAAAAACCGTCTCGTAATGAATACCTGAATATTCATCAAAAAAAGTATGGAGGAAACAAAGAACTACATACTCTTTTTATGAATTGCTTTGACTCGTTTATTTTAGAAAATAAGACCTTTGACTTTTGTGGTACTATCAGGAATCTCAACAATACAACTTTTGTGAGTTTGGAAGAAAGGTATTATATCTTAATTACCGTTTTAGAAAAACTGGCGAGTAACTTAAATAAATCTCAAAACCAACCTGCGAATACAACGGTGATTTCTTCTGATATTTTTGACTTGATAAAAGAAGATTTGAGAAACGCTTTAAAGTCTCATGAATCACTAATTCCTATTTCAGATGATTACAATAATTTAATGTCAAGACTTTGCCAAATAAATCACATCAATAGAAATGGAACATCTCAAAAACTTAAATCCTTATTTCAATACGCAGGTATTCCTCTGACTTCTGAAATTGAAAACCTTATTACCAATGAAAGAAATGGAGCTGTCCATGAAGGGAAAACAGGGAACAGTATCAATGAGCAACTTAAAAATTACTACAAGTTAGACCATGTTATCAGAGATATTATTTTAAATATTATTGGTTATGATGGGTTTAGGGGGAAGCGTGTAGAATATTAAAGATTGCTTGATGCATTATTTTATTTTAAGACCCCCTAATTCAATTAATGCGCCCCAGAAGAAAACTCAAAACCACCACCCATCTTCGGAATAATAAGAAAATACCCCGCAGTAGGCGCATTAATATGTTCAGTTTTAATAATCCCTCTCATATCCACTTGGAGGTTATAAAAACGCAATTGCTCCTTATCCTTTTCAACCGTATAAAAACCTTTAGCAAACCATTTCATTCTATCTACCAATTTTGGATTGACATCTTTTAAAAGAAAATCATTGGTCGGAAAATATTCAAAAGGAAGTGGTTCTTTTTGAAAGATAGAATACTTGTGCATATAAATTCCATCACCAGTTTTGGCAACACCGTACCAATTGATATTGGCAATTCCGACAGGCATAGTGAGTAAGGAATTATAGTCAATTTGTTGGGCAGCTAGTTCTGTTTCAAAATGTTTTTCGACCTGATTTTTCATCACTAATGTTCCCATGAGGTAAAGCGAACTAACGACAATTCCGATGGTATTAAAAACCGCTCGATTAGGTTTGTTTTTATAAAAATACAAACTACCCAATAAGCCCAATAACAATGGAATCGTATAAACTGGGTCAACAACATTGACACTATCAAACCCAATTCTTTTATCTGAAAAAGGCAAAAATAATTGAGTGCCATAAGCAGTAAAAGTATCTAACAACATGTGAGTAAATAATGCCAACCATGAAAAAATCCATAACCTTGTAAATGAAATTCCTTTCGTCCACTTGGTGCGTTGGAAAATATATGCCAGCAGAAATGCGCCAAGAAAACTAAACAAAATAGAATGACTAAATCCTCGATGAATACTCAACATTTCAAACTTGTCATAAAATAAAAATAAGGCAACATCAAGGTCTGGAATCGTAGCGACCACCGCTCCTAGAATTGCTCCTTTGTTGCCTATCTTTTTTCCTAAAGCAGCTTCTCCGATTGCTGCGCCTAAGGCTGCTTGCGTTAAACTATCCATTAATTATTTCTTGTTTTTAAATTGAATCAGGGATTGATTTTTTACTCAACCCCTGATTATTTTTTATAATTCTATTCTCTTTAATTCCTCAATTTATATATCGCAGGAATCACCGCCAAATTCAAAAAAGTAGAACTTATCAATCCTCCCAAAATCACAATCGCCATCGGACTCTGAATTTCATTTCCAGCTTGTCCACCTGCTAACGCTAATGGAATCAATGCTAAACCTGTCGTCAAAGCAGTCATCAAAATTGGATTTAATCGGTCGAGTGAACCTTCGATAATCGTTTCCCGAATATTAAGTCCTTCCTCTTGAAGCACCTGATAACGACTCACTAATAAAATTCCATTTCGAGCTGCGATACCAAACAAACTGATAAATCCAATCGTCGAAGCGATAGAAACAATGCCTGTCGTATAGTAAACGATGAATACTCCACCAATCAAAGCCAAGGGTAAATTCATTAAGACAATCGCAGCTAATCCGAGATTATTGAACTCCATATAGAGCAAAAGAAAAATGAGCAATATTGCTCCGATGGAAGTTATTAATAACATTCGGGTCGCTCGTTCTTCGCTTTCAAATTGTCCGCCATATTCTACTCGATAACCTTCTGGCAAAGAAATGTTTTCATCAACTGTTGTTCGTATGTCATTGACGACACTTCGTAAATCTCGTCCTGCCACGTTTGCAGAAACCACAATTTTACGTTGCACATTTTCCCGATTGACAGAATTGGGATTTCCTGTTACATCAACGGTAGCAACATAATGCAAAGGAATTTTTTCTCCGTCATGCGCATCTATTAAACTGTTTCTAATCGACTCTACAGTATTTCTATTTTGCTCATCATATCGAACCACTAAATCAAAACTGCGTTGTCCTTCAAAGACTTGACCGACTCGTTCGCCCGCAAAAGCAACGTCAATGTAATCCATAAAATCACCTAGTCGAATTCCATATTTAGCCAACATAATTCGGTTGGGTAAAATACGTATTTGAGGAACTTCTATTTGCTGCTCTACATTAAGGTCAACCAAACCTGGGATGCTTTCGATTTTCCGTTTGATTTGATTTCCTGTGGAGAATAGTTTGTTTAAATCTGCACCAAAAATCTTGATAGCAATGTTTGCTCTTGTTCCTGAAAGCATGTGGTCAATACGGTGAGCAATAGGTTGTCCAATCGTAATATTTGTTCCAGGCACAACTGATAATTTGGTTCTGACATCTTCTAAAAATGCTTCCTCATTTCTCTCTCCTATAGTAAAAGGTACATCAATTTCCGAGGCATTAACCCCTTGCGCATGTTCGTCCATTTCTGCTCTACCTGTTCGTCGAGAAGTAATATCGACTTCAGGCATTTCCAACATAATTTCTTCCACCAAAGCACCTGCTTTATTTGATTCTTCCAAGGAGGTTCCAGGAGGAGTGACTACGCTGATGACCAATGAACCTTCATTAAACTCTGGTAAAAAACTACGCCCCAATCCTGTCCCTAAATAAATAGAAATGGCAAATAAAACGACTGCCGATAAAACCACCAAGCGAGGTATTTTTAAAACCAATTCTAATATTTTTCTATAACCTGCTCCGACTGTTCTTTCTACCCAACTTCCTTTTGCTTGTCTTTGTAGTCGTTGCTCATTGGTCAATAAATAACTACTTAGAACGGGAGTTAAAGTGACCGCCACAAATAGAGAAGTAAAAATCGCTACAATAAAAGAAACACCCAACGGCTGCAATAAACGACCTTCCATGCCACTCAAAAAGAACAGCGGAATAAAAGCAGTAATGATAATAAGTGTGGCAATTAAAATAGAATTTCTAATTTCACTCGAAGCATCAAAAATGATTTTTAAAGCAGCTTGTTTTTCCGCAATTGGTTTGTTGACATTTTCTCTTAGTCGCTTAAAAATATTTTCCACATCAATAATCGCATCATCCACTAACGCTCCAATGGCAATCGCCATTCCTCCCAAACTCATCGTATTAATAGTGTAACCAAATAGTTTTAAAACAATGATGGTGACTAAAAGAGAAACAGGAATTGCAATCAAAGAAATTACCGTTGTCCGCCAATTGAGTAAAAAAAGAAAAAGGACAATACTGACAAACAAAGCGCCTTCCAATAAAGTCGTTTGCAAATTATCAATAGAAGCCTGAATGAAATTGGACTGTCTAAAAATATGAGTATTCATCTCCACGCCATTGGGCAATTGTTTTTGTACCTCAGCCATTGTTTCATCAATACGCTCGGTCAACTTCATGGTGTTAGCATTCGGTTGTTTCATCAGCGTCATGATGACCGATGATTTACCCGACACCGCACCGTCCCCAATTTTAGGTGCAGCACTAATTCGGACTACCGCTACATCTTCAATTTTGATGGGATTATTTCCTTGCATCTTAATTAAAGCCTGTCCGATTTTTTCAACAGAATTGGTTCTCCCTTCCCCCTGAATAATGTATTGATTTCCATATTCATTGATGAAACCACCAGAAGCATTTTTGGTCGAAGCTGCTGCTGCATGTTCCAACTCCATTAAGGAAACCCCGAAGTATTTCATTTTTTCTGGAGAAGCTGCAATCTCATATTGTTTGTAACCTCCACCAATTACGATGACTTGCGCCACGCCATTGATAGCCAATAATTGAGGTCGGATATTCCAATCTGCAATGGTTCGTAATTCCATCGGAGCTAAACTATCCGAACTTAAACTCAACAACATAATTTCCCCCATAATGGAAGAGATAGGTGCAAGGGTAGGATTTTCCACACCTTCGGGTAACTTACTTTCTACGGTGGCTAATTTTTCCGCTACAATTTGACGGGCTTTATAAATATCTGTCCCCCATTCAAATTCTGCCCAAACAATAGAAATTCCCATTGCGGAAGACGAACGAATACGACGAATATTAGGCGCACCATTTAAGGCTGACTCCAATGGGAAACTAACAAGTCGTTCCACTTCTTCCGTCGCCATACCATGTGCTTCGGTCAGCACCGTGACGGTTGGCGCAGTCAGGTCGGGAAATACATCTACATCCATTTCAGATGCAATGTAGCCGCCTGTTATCATAATCATAGCGAAAATCGCTAAGACTAAAAGTCGGTTTCTCAAGGAAACCTGTATGATTTTATTAAGCATTATTATTTTATTTTGAATACCAATTTCATTATTTCCCTAACCAATAATTCATCTCTATTTGCAATACATGAAATTCGTACAAAGCTGTTAAATACTGTTGTTTCACTTTTATCACTTGCTCCAAGCCATCCAAATATTCCAGATAACCAATTTCTCCTTCTCGATAGGCTGCCTGATTGACTGCACTTTGCTCGGTTACGATTGGCGTTAAATCCTCTTGGAGAAATTCTAAAATATGCAACTGATGTTCGAGTCGATACCGTAATTCACTAATGGTTCGACCTAATTTTTGTTGCTCTGTTTTCAGAGATGCCTCTTGTACTTTTACTTCGATTTCCGCTGCTTCAATTCTACCTTGGTAAGCCTTTTTAAAAAGCGGAACATTGACTCCAACTTGATAACCGAATAATGGAAAAGTCCCATTAGCGGTTTGCAATCTTATCCCTGAATTAATTTGAGGAAATAGCTGGGCTTTTTTTGTCTCTATTTTAGCAGTAGCTACTTCTCTTTGCGCTTGAATAATTTGCAAATGAGGATTGGAAAGAGAGATAGAATCTCCTAATAAATTGGAATCAACAGGTAACTCACCTGCTACATCAAATTGAGTATTTTCTCCTAACCATTGGTTAAAAAGTGTCTTGGCAATCTGATACTGTTCTATCGAATGTTCTTGCGCCAACTTAGCTTGACCCAATCTGGAACGAGCTGCCAATTGCGGAATCTTTCCAGTTTCACCAGCTTCTAATTGAGCGGTCGTCACCAATAAAAAGTCCTCGTACAATTTTGAATTTGCATCAACGAGTTGCTGATTTTGTTTGGCAAATAATAATTGGAAATAGGCTTGTTCCACTTGCCGTTTTAATTCTTGGTCGGTGAGGGCTAAATTTTTCTCTGCCAACAAAGCTCCTTTTTTGTAAAACTCTTGTTGAATTTTAGTCGCCTTCGGCAAATAGAAATTTTGCTGCAGATTGATGGAGTGAATCCCCGATTGATTATTAGCTCCAAACTCTTCTCCCGACAAAAATATTTGAGCAGGGCTTTGTTGAATCTTAGTAGTGGCTAATTTATTTTGATGCTCGATACTGAGTCTATCTCTTTCTAAACCAGCGTAATTTTTACGAGCCAGATTTAAAGCTTCTTCTAAATTAATAGTTTCACTTTGTCCAAAACTCGATGAGGTCATTGCTACAATAATTCCTAGCCACAACCACATTTTTATTTTAAAATGTCGTCTAATCATTATTAATAGATTTTTAGTTTAAGAATTAATGTTCGTGACCGTGAGCAGGAATAGTGGAAGACATAGATGCCATTTTGATTTGATAAGCACCTTCCGTAACGACCCATTCTCCTTCGGAAATTCCAGAAAGGATTTGGACATTCACACCATCATCCACGCCCAATTTCACTTCTCGTTTTTCAAAACTTTCTCCTCCCGTTTGGACATAAACATAATTCAATCTATAATCTTGCATTAAGGCAGACTTAGGAACAGCCAATGCATTATTGATAGGTTGAGTGAGTAAAAAAAGTTCTACAAAAGAACCTGGAATTAATGCACCCAAATTATCTAATTCAAAAATAACTGGAACAAAACTGCTTCCGCTTTCCAACATTTTTCCATAAGAAACTAACCGCCCATTATAAGCTGAGATGGATTGTGTTTCTGGTAAATATGGCGTTTTAAAATTCGCAGATTTTATAGAAGCTAATTTGGGAATGTATTGTTGGGAAACTTCTCCTTGCAATAGCAACCGTCGATTCCGAGTGATTTCCAACAATGGAGTTCCTTCCTCCACGAACTGCCCATCCGTCACCAAAACATTTTTTACAATACCCGCCATTGGAGCAGAAACCGACTGTCCATTTGCACTATAATTATTGGTAAGTGTTTGGAATTCGGCGGTGGCAATTGAATAATCCAACTTCCGTTGTTCGTATTCTTTTTGCCCAATAATCTGTTGCTCCAATAATCCTTCTGCTCGTTCAAAATCAGATTTAGTTTGCTCCACCCGAGCCTTGGTCGTCTGAAATTTTTCCGCCAAATCTGATTTAATTAACCCTTTGCTATTGATGTTAAATAAACTTTCACCCGACCGAACATTTCTTCCCTCTTGCAAATTCTTACTTTTAAAAAAAACAATTCCGCTACTCTTCGCAACAATCATTTTTGCTTCTCCTTTTACAGGTTGAATTTCTCCCGAAGTATGAATCACTTCTCGGATAGCTTGCCGGTTCACTTGCTCAATGGCAAAATCAATTTTCCACGCTTGTTCTTTTAAAAAAGAAACTTCATCGCCTTCAGGTTGAGGTGGATTAGCAGCCAACGCAGCTTCTTCATTTGGATAGACTTCAATATTATTTAAGGTAATCGTATCAATGAAATTATCGGTAAATAGAATGAATTGTAAATCATATGTACCTGCCTTGGGAGGAGATAAAGCAGGTCGAAAAATGCCAGGCGAAGATGGCTTAGGCACACCATGCTCTGCTACCTTCTGATTGCTCTCCATCAATCGAACCATTGCTCTTCCTTCTTCAATTGCTTTGAAATTGGACATGTCAGAAAAATGCGCAGCAAAGCGACTTTTCCTATCAACAATCAATGGTGGAAACTCTACAAAGAGTTCGGATTTTTTTGTCCATATAGTAAAAGCCATTGGCTCTAATTCGGGACCATGTGGTGCATGGGTTTCGTCGCCATGAGTATGCGAACCTTCTCCATGTTCATGTGCGCAACTGCTCATTAACACAAGCAACCCTACCAACAAAATGGCAGAGAAATATATATATTTCATATTGTCTAATTCTTTAGACTTGATTGGATATAAGAATTTGAGAATCCAAACAAATCGTTAGTTTGAAAAATAAAAAAGAATAAATGGAACAGCGAAGTGTGTTCCTAAATGGTAAGGTTAAACTAGTGCAGGAGGTGCTCTAAGTGGAGTACTTGGAAGTTTTAATTTTTGTAAAAGCGATAAGTGATAAGGTGGGTCAGGTAAAGATTCAGCATCCACTTTAAACACCAATTCATCATTAGCCTCAAAAAAGAGCGGTTTAGATTTTTTATAATCGACGATTTTTTTAGTAGCCGTTTTTTGAACTAGAATGATATGCTCATCAGATTGGTCACTAGAATGATTTATTTTTTCAAACAAATGACCAATGAAATGAAATATGCCAACATGGAAATGATGCTCATGATGAACGGTTTGGGATTCATTATGTTGGTGAGTAGGTTCAGGTGTATCTGAGAATTCCGAAACATGGGAATGCGAGACGCTTTGGTGCAAAACTACCAAAAGGTAGATAGCTAACAGAAAATGGCTTAGTATTTTATTTCTTAGAATCACGGTGCAAAGATAATGAAATTTTGGGGACGAGGCCCTTAATATGTTTTTATAACAAACATTTCTATAGTTACAAATCCCACCCTTTTCAATTGACTTTCATTAATGTTCAGAGAAGAGTACCCAGCCGCCATAAACGAAGTATATCAACAAATTGAGTCAAAAGTTATTTCTTTTTTACTGTCAGATAAGGGTAAACGTTTTAAGTATGACAACCATTTGTTGCTTGGTCTGTTTTTATTATTCAATAACCCTATTGAATAATTGAATAACATTTAATATCTTTGCTTTAAATAAATGTTTTACTGATGGATAAAAGAGAATTCAAAAACAGCGTTTACAACGAAATTTCCAGAATTTCCAAAGCGATGTCTAATCCCAATCGTCTGGAGATAATTGATTATATCGCTAATGGTGAAAAATGTGTTGAAGATATTGCATTGCAAACAGGAATCAGCATTGCTAATACTTCCCAGCACTTGCAAACCTTGAAAAGAGAGCGTCTGGTGAAAACACGAAAAAAAGGAGTGTATGTATGCTATTCCTTAGCCTCTAATGAGGTGTATATGGTTTGGAAAAGTTTACGAGACCTGACGCTGACCATTTCCCCTTATGTCCGGGATACCATCAAAGAAATCCGAGAAAAAAATAAATACGATGCGCCCATCACTTTAGATAAAATCAATGAAAGGGATGATGTGTACCTGCTTGATGTTCGCCCGAAAGATGAATACAAAAAAGGACATATCCCCAATGCCCTTTCAGTCCCTCTTGAGGAACTTAATGACCGCTTGGATGAAATTCCAAAAGACAAATTGGTAATCGCGTATTGCAGGGGAATGTTCTGCTCGATTGCTGATGAGGCAGTAAAAATGCTACAAACCAAAGGGTATAATGCCAAAAAAATTGAGGAAAGTGTTTTGGATTATCAAACTTTATCTGGACTATGAAAAATGTAGAATTAGGTTTAAAGCAAAACTGGAAACAGTTCTTTCTTCTTGTTATCATCAATGCCTTTGTTGGCGGTATGATAGGACTGGAGAGAACTATTTTGCCAGAAATTGCTGAAGTTGATTTTGGAATAGCTGCCAAAACAGCTATTCTTTCCTTCATTATTGTTTTTGGAGTAGTAAAAGCCATTACTAATTATTATACGGGAACTTTAGCCAATAAAATAGGAAGGAAAAATTTATTGATGTTAGGATGGGTAATCGCCCTTCCCATTCCTTTTATCTTGATTTACGCCCAATCATGGAGTTGGATAATATTTGCAAATGTGCTACTTGGAATCAACCAGGGATTAACCTGGTCGAGCACGGTTGTGATGAAAATTGATTTGGTTGGGGAAAAGAACCGGGGCTTGGCAATGGGCTTGAACGAATCGGCAGGCTACCTTGCTGTTGGAGGCGTTGCTTTTCTGACAGGGTGGATTGCATCTGAATATGGTATTCGACCTTATCCTTTTTATCTGGGGATTGGATTTGCCTTTATTGGGCTAATTTCCAGTTGGTTGTTTGTAAAAGATACGATTCATCATGTCAATGCAGAGACGACAACGAGTGACGTGCCAAAATTGAAAAATGTCTTTTGGGAAACTACTTGGATAAACAAGAATCTGGGGTCTATTTCACAAGCAGGTTTGGTTAATAATCTAAATGACGGGATGGTTTGGGGTTTGTTCCCGATTTTGTTGGCAACCAAAAACTTTGACTTGGAACAGATTGGAAAAATCGTCGCACTATACCCAATAGTCTGGGGAATGGGTCAGTTGTTCACCGGAAAAATGGCAGACCACCTCAATAAAAAGAATATGCTCTTTTGGGGAATGTTGGTACAAGGTTTTGCGCTGTTGCTGATGATATATGCAAGCAGCTTTTTCCATTTTGCCGCCCTTTCTGTGGTGCTAGGCATCGGTACAGCCAATGTCTATCCTACTTTCTTAGCTGCTATTGCAGATTATGCCCATCCCCAACAAAGGGCTGAAAGCATAGGCGTTTTCCGTCTGTGGCGTGACCTCGGATATGCAGTTGGAGCATTATTGACTGGCATTCTTGCCGACTCATTGGGCATTAATTGGGCTGTAGGCTCTATCGGGGTTTTAACGATTTTATCTTCAATAATCATTTTAATACGGATGGAATCCAACAAACAAATTACAATAGAAAAAAATCAAGATAAAGTTATTCCCACTCCATCCGTTGCAACCTCACCGCATTCAAAATAGCCAACAAAGCCACCCCAACATCCGCAAAAACCGCCTCCCACATCGTAGCCAAGCCACCAGCACCCAAAATCAAAACAATGATTTTCACTCCAAAAGCCAAAGCGATATTTTGCCAAATAATCCGTTGCGTAGCTTTTCCGATTTTAATACCTGTAACAATTTTGGAAGGTTGGTCGGTTTGAATGATAATATCTGCGGTTTCGATAGCTACATCACTCCCCATTGCACCCATCGCAATACCAATGTCACTTGCTGCCAGAACGGGGGCATCATTGATACCATCACCGACAAAGGCAACTACTTTGGTAGCATCTTTTTTGATAGTTTCGACTTCGTTCAATTTATCTTCGGGAAGTAAACCACCTTTCGCATTGGTGATACCTAATTCCTTCGCTACTTTTTGAGTTATCGAATTTTTATCCCCTGATAACATTATCAACTGCTCAATACCCGAAGCTCGTAATTGCTGAATGGTCGTTTTAGCATCTTCTTTTAATTCATCGGCAATGGTAACATAACCAGCAAATTTTTCATCAATTCCTACCATTACGATACTTTCTACAATGCTGTCAGTAGTTGGTGGAACACTTACCCCAAATTGTTCCATCAGCTTTTTATTACCAACCAAAATAGTTTTTCCATCTACTTTTCCTTTCAATCCTTTCCCAGCAATTTCCTGAATGCCGGTTGCTTCAGGAAGGTTGTTATCAGTAGAGTATTCCATGATAGCTTTGGCAATTGGGTGGGTAGATTTAGTTTCAATCGCCATAAGCAAT
>Ga0114957_1001869_pt1 | contig 21422 bp, 20 predicted proteins | sample BantaG_FD_87175 | JGI IMG/M metagenome (GOLD analysis project Ga0114957, IMG submission 87175) | Marine algal microbial communities from Bantry Bay, Ireland - BantryBay_4 metaG | ecosystem: Host-associated > Algae > Red algae > Unclassified | place: Bantry Bay, Ireland | collected 2014-11-21 | reverse complement strand
TGACTATGGATGTACGTCGTATGACTTCTTGCATCGACTTTGACTGGACTACTAATGGTGCTGGTATTGATGAGTCTCCAAACGGACAGGTAAATAATGCTGACCGTGGAACAGGTAATCCTAGCTCTCAGACAACAGGCTGGTACCCAGCTGTACCTTTCGCATGTTGTGATGTAGGTACTGAAATAATGGTTGCTTTCCGAGTAACTGATGAAGCGGGTAACCGTAACACTTGTATGGTAACTATTGAAGTTCAAGATAAGATTGATGGTGTTATCGAATGTTCTGATAACCAAGACTTTGAGTGTAGTACTGATATCTTAAGTATTTCTGACATCGCTCTTGCTGGTGTGAGTCCTACTGATAATGGTGGACTACCTGCATACTACTCTGATGGAAATTCACCTTACACATTTGTTGGTTTTTACCAGAATGCATTTGATAACTGTGAGGCTAACGTATTCATTCTTGATCGTGGTGGAATTAACGCATGTGGTGAGTCTTTCTTGTCTAACCCTGATGTTTCAGGTGATGCACGTAGATACTACGCTATCTACCCGGCTACTGTAGCCGTTGCTGATGTACCTACTACGTTCTCTCAGTTGATTTCTGGAGCTGATGATTTCTGTACTCAATTGTTGGGTGTTACAAACCCTAACGATTTTGATATTAACGATATCAACTTCCCGAATGATGTATCTGTTGAATGTCCAATGAATCCAACGAACACAGGTTTCCCAACGGTAAACGATGATGCTTGTTCTAACGTAGCTATTACTCAAGAGCCAGACATTCTTCTTCCATTAAACGGTGATACTGCTTGTTTCAAGATTCTACGTACGTGGATCGTAATCGACTGGTGTCAGTATGATGGCAACGGTGCTGGACAATGGGAAGATACTCAGGTTATCAAAGTGAATGATCAAACGGCTCCAACCATAGATTCTGGTTGTGATTTTGAGTCTTTCGATATCACTACTGATAATGATGGTAACTTCAACAACGGTTGTACTGCTCCTGTATCTCTTACTGTTACAGGTTCTGATAACTGTTCTACTGATCTTGAATTCTCTTACACGGTACGTGATGCTGATGGAAATATTCTTTCAGGTCTTAACGGTCAAGGTAATGGTAGTAGCTACAACAGAACGCTTTCATTAGGTTCTTACACTATCGAGTGGACTTTAAACGATGGTTGTGGAAACTTTGTACAGTGTACCAAGCCTTTCGATGTTGTGGATAACACGCCACCACTAGTATATGCTGACTTTGGATTAGAAGTGAACCTTTCAGGTGGCGTTGCTAACCTATGGGCTGTCGACTTTGACGAAGGATCTTCTGACGAATGTTCTGGTATTTGTGATTTCCGTATTGCTTCTCCTTCTCAAGGACCAGGTCAAGTTGCTCCTCCTACAACTGATGTTGTTACTTTCGATTGTGATGATCTAGGAAATAATACGGTTGACTTCTGGGTGAAGGATTGTGCCAACAACTGGGCTTACGTTTCTACTTTTGTTGTTATTCAAGATAACTCAGGTGACTGTTCTGCAGCTCCAAGTATCTTAGGTGCAATGGCAACTGAAGAAGGTGAAGCAGTTGAAGGTGTATCTGTTGACTTGACTGGTTACATGGTTGATAACATGATGACTGGTGTTGATGGTCTTTACTCTTTCATGAACCTTCCAGCAAATCAGAACTATACCGTTACTCCTACTGAAGATCTACCAGTATTGAATGGTGTATCTACTTATGACCTTGTTTTAATTAGCAAGCACGTTCTAGATATTGAATTGTTGGATTCTCCGTACAAGATGATTGCAGCGGATATCAACAAGTCTGGTAGTATTACTACTTTCGATATGGTTGAACTACGTAAGTTGATCCTTTTCATTGACACTGAATTTGCTAACAACAACTCTTGGAGATTTGTTGAAGCAAGCTATGTCTTCCCTGACGTAACTGATCCTTTCGCTGCTACTTTCCCAGAATTATTGACAGTGAATGGTCTGACTCAGGATGAGATTGCGAATTTCGTAGGTGTTAAGATTGGTGATGTTAACGGATCTGCAATTCCTCACAGCCTAATAGGTGGTGACGATCGTACTATGGTAGGTGACTTGGTATTCAATATCAATGATGCTACAATGGTGGCAGGTCAAGAATATACTGTAGACTTTACTGCTAAAGATTTCACTGACGTAATGGGTTACCAATTCTCTCTTGCATTTGATACAGATGCAGTTGATTTTGTTGACGTAAACGCTGGTACACTTTCTAACTTGACTGCTGCTAACTTCGGTATGGCTAAGTTGAGCGAAGGTATCCTTACTACTTCTTGGAACAATCAGGTTGCAACTAACTTGAATGACAACGATGTAGTATTCAGTGTAACTTTCACTGCTAAGACAAACACTCAACTAAGCAATGTTATGAACATTAGCTCTCGCTACACTGTAGCAGAAGCTTATAACAATGACCTTGAATTGTTGGATGTTGCTATCGCTTACAACGGTGACGTTGATGTAGCAACTGCAAATGATTTTGCGTTGTTCCAGAATCAGCCAAACCCATTCAAAGATGTTACAACTATCAGCTTCACTTTATCAAGTGCAAAAGCAGCTAGCTTGAAGATCTACGATGTTTCAGGTCGTGTATTATTCTCAACTCAAGGTAACTACGCTAAAGGCTACAATGAAGTAACTGTTAACCGCAGTGACTTGAACGGAGCTGGTGTACTTTACTACCAGTTGGATACTGACTCTGACTCAGCTACTAAGAAGATGATTATTCTTGAATAATCTCTAAGATAGACCTCAGTAACCGGTTTAAGAATGCTTTAAAATCGGTTTTTGGGATGGCCTCTCACCATTAATTTAGGTGGGGGGCTTTTTTTTATTTCCACTCCAACCTTTCTTTTTGTTTCTGCATAAGTAAGTGCTCAAAATAATGGAGGATGCCTCCCTTCTGTTTGTCTGATTTCCAGTAGACAAGTTTTCCCTAAAACAATTTTATATTTATTTTAAATAAATATGATAAAAACAAAACCTTTTCACTGTAGTAGAGTATATAAAAGACGCATTCGTACCACTTGGTGCAAAGCAACCCGTGAACATTACTAACTAATAAAACAACAAATTTCTACAATATAGAGGGGACATTCCTAAGCTCCCTTTTATCGTCCCAAATACGTCTAACATATCCCTTTAGTCGACTTTTTTATTTCAAATGTAGTAGCTGCTTCATCGAGGTTCTACTTATTTGTTTTTTCCTCTTTGCCAATAAAGTAAAGGAAGATACTAATGCTTTAATGATAGAGACTTCACCAATGGTTGTACAGGTCCTGTTACATTAAAAGCTCTTGGTACTGACGCGTTTGTAGAAACTGCGGCCTTGGAATGGACTGGGGGAATTGATGCCTCTGATGACGGAACGGTTGACGTTACTGGAAAAGGGAATATTTTGTTATTTTGGAATGATCGCATGGCAGTCGGAGGCTTAAATTTTGAAGTGGACGACTTACAAATGCTGAAAGGGGAGACTTATACGGTTGATTTTAAAGCAAAAGAATTAAATCAGCTATTTGAGTATCAATTCTCTCTTGTTTTTTATGAAAATGCCGTTGAATTTAACGACCTTAGCGTTGGCGTTTTAGAGAACCTCACTGAAGATAATCCCGTTTAAAACGGAGACAGTAATTGGGTTTACTTTACAGCAAGCGGACTTTGCGAAACTTAAGGTTTACGACATTTCAGGCAGCGTATTATTAGAAGTAGCTGATAATTGTGAAAAGGATACCATGAAATCGTAATTAACCGTCAGGATTTGCAGGCAAGTGGGGTAGTTTACTACCAATTAGAAACAAATAATGCCTCAGCTACAAGAAAAATGATAATTACAGATTAGTTGTATGAAGCAACATCTAGAATAAAGATATTTAAAATCGGTTTTTGGGATGGCCTTCTACCATAATAATGGTGGGGGGCTTTTTTTTTGTCCAAAAATGATACATTTAGCTAAGTACACGGTGTACTTAGGTGCAGCGCACCGACACCGTTTGGTAAATACTACAACTATTTATACTCAACGGGCACATCACTCAGGATGACGGTGCCGGTGCGCTGCACCGTTTATAAAGGGGCTACCGTTTTTTTACAAACGGAGCCGGTGCGCTGCACCTAATCTGCCTGCGACAAAAACGCCGCAACTTTACCCCAGCAAACTGTACACCCTGCCTCTCTGAGGTCGTCCATTTTGACCTCAGATAGGTCACATTATGTTAGAAAAATAAGACCGTGTGTTTTACGACCCCGTAGGGAGTCGCACGATTCAAGGATTAAGGGACGGCTGAATAGTCACCTTTTCGTTAGAAATTCCTTAAATAGCTAAGGCTATTCGCGAAATTTATAACTCCATTAATTCCAAAATAATCGATTCAAATTCGGACGAAACTTAAATTACTAAGCGTTAGAGGCGACAAAAAGCATTTTTTTTGAATAAAATTTTTCTCCGATTTTTGGCAAAAAAGCACGGTTTACGCTTAGATGTAGAGATAGAAATATTTTTTAACAGATAATTAATACTTAGATTTAAAAAATACCCTAAAAAGGGTACTGTCGATAGTTTTATATCTCCTATATTTGTGATGCGTCAGGGATGTTTTAATACATGCCTGACCACATGAACAAAAACATATTTTAGTCCCATAACTGATTCAAAAACAACAAATTAAATGACATAGTATACCGTGCTTTGTTCGCAAACAAAGAGGACTGTGTAGGATCATCTGAACATATCACGAGCTTTTGCTCTTCTTCAGCCTATCTTTTAATTTCCTCCAATTTACTGCGTTCTATTCCTTGTAAATGCATTTTTAATGCACCAAAAAGCACGTTTTTTCCCTTTAGAGAATACCCCTTCAAATCAGTAACAAATGCAGCATTTTTAATCGAATGTTTGGCACTAAATACTTATACCAAATCGGCTCCTGTTTTTGAATCGAAAAAGGTATAAACAACCTCATTATAACTACAAGAATTTTTTTTTAAACGGTTTTGGGCTAGTCCCCCTCCGAAATGTCGGAGGGGGTATTTTTTTGGTCTCTCCTTACAACTTCTTAAAAACTTCCCACTTACCCTGTCATTAACTATTTCATAATTTCAAAACACCCAAATCCCACCAAATAACTATCTTTGCCGCGTGAAAAGAATAATGGCAATAGATTATGGTACAAAACGCATAGGTATAGCAGTGTCTGATCTGCTTCAGATTATTGCAAATGGCCTGGATACTGTTCCTACCAAAGAAATCTTTGATTATTTAAAAGACTATATATCAAGAGAGCCTGTCTACAAAATTGTAGTCGGCGAACCCTTGCATTTGGATGGCAATCCAACTTATGTCACACCACTGGTTCATGAATTTGCGGATAAACTTCGAAAACTATATCCAGATATCGAGGTTATATTACAAGATGAGCGTTTTACCTCATCAGATGCCAAACGCATTATTTTGCAAAGTGGTGCGAAAAAGAAAAAGCGTAGAGATAAGTCACTGGTAGATAAGATAAGCGCTGTTTTGATTTTACAAGAGTATATGGAGTCGTTGAGGAGTCAGGAGTGAGGAGTCAGGTGTCAGTTTATACGATGGTAGGACTGACACCCGATCCCTGGCACCTGACTCCTAAAAAAAAACAATATGATTTTACCTATTTATGCCTACGGACAACCCGTACTGAAAAAAGTTGGGCAAGAGATCGATAAAGATTATCCGGAATTGAAAGCGCTTATCGCAAATATGTGGGAGACCATGTATAACGCACAAGGCGTTGGTTTGGCAGCACCACAAATTGGGCGTGCTATCCGCCTGTTTATTATTGACTCTTCTCAGATGATGGAAGAAGGTAAAGAAGCTGAAGGAACGAAGCAGGTGTTTATCAACGCAGAAAAAATGGAAGAAGGTGGTGATGATTGGGAATTTGAAGAAGGCTGCCTGAGTATTCCTGATCTGCGTGGAGATGTGAGCCGTCCCGGCCAACTACGTCTGCGATACTTTGACGAAAACTTCAAAGAACACGAAACGCTTTTCACTGGAATCACAGCGCGCGTCATTCAACACGAATACGATCACATCGACGGCATTTTATTTACGGAATTACTAAAGCCACTTAAGCGCCGATTGGTCAAAAGAAAATTGGAAAAGATTAAAAATGGAATTGTGGAGGCTTCTTATAAGATGAAATTTATTCCCGGAAAACGGCGATGAGTCGCCTTTTCAATCGCAATTTCAATGGCAATGAAACAACCACGTTAAGGGGAGAATTTTAATGGCGATTGCCATTTATTTTCGTCCAAAGTCAGCAGGAATCTCTCCCCAGGATTTAGTTTCCCACTTTAGAATTGGATTTTTGTAGTTGTTTTCTTTCAACCATTTTATACCTCTGGCTATTAGGTCAAAGAGTATTTTATTGGAAGCTGTTTTTTCCAGTTTCGTGTTGACTCTTTTCTTCTTTACCCATCCTATTGCAATTCGGGAATCACTGTAGATGGGTAAATCGAGTTGTCCCGTTTTTTGCAAATAAGCCAAGCCGTGTACCAATGCGAGAAACTCACCAATATTGTTGGTGCCTCGTTTGAACGGTCCCTGCCGAAATATCTCGTCCTTACTTTCGGTATTAACACCGCGATATTCCATGGCGCCGGGATTACCACTACAAGCCGCATCCACCGCAATACTTTTCCATACAATCGCTTGTCGCGCTTCTTCCGAAATAAAACTTTTCTTTTTAGTGCCCTGACCAATGTGATCGGAAGAATTACCTCCATACGCATCTTCTGCCTCCTCCAAAGAGGTAAATGATTTGTATCGGGCATTGGGATAGCCTTTGATCTGCAACTGGCATTCGGTCCATGTATTGAAGATGCCGGTGTTGTTGCCTTCCCAGACTACATAGTATTTTTTCTTTTTGGCCATTGTTTTTGTTTTAGGTGTAGCGAAGCGATCTCGCAGCGTAAACGTAAACGTAAACGTAAACGTAAACGTAAACGTAAACGTAAAAATATAAGTATATCCCGAATTAAAAGACCAGTTGCCAACATTAATCTACAGCAGCCTTTACACGAAAGGAGGAAACTTCCGTCTTCGGTCTTCTGTCTTCCGTCTTTTCCGAAGGAAAACCAGTACATTTGCCATCCACTAATTTAAAATTTCAATGTTTGTAGATACACATGCTCATTTATATTTGAAGCAGTTTGATGAAGATCGGGATGAAATGATGGCTCGTGCTCTGGCACAGGGTATTGAAAAAGTATACCTGCCTAATATAGATAGCAGTACGATTGATCGAATGTTAGCTTTAGAAAAGGACTATCCGGGACGTTGTTTTCCGATGATGGGTTTGCATCCTTGTTCTGTCAAAGAAAATTATAAGGAAGAGCTGGCGATAGTAGAACAGTGGTTGATGGATCGACCTTTCTGTGCAGTAGGGGAGATTGGAGTTGATTTGTATTGGGATAAAACATTTCGGGAGCAGCAGGAAGAGGCGTTTCGGATACAGATAAACTGGGCGAAGGATTGTCAGGTTCCGATTGTAATTCACTGTCGGGAGTCGATGGATATTTGCATAAACATAGTCAGGGAAGAAAAAGATGAAAATTTGCAGGGTATTTTTCACTGTTTTGGCGGAAGCCTCGAACAGGCAAGAGCGATAATGGACCTCGAATTTTATATGGGAATAGGAGGGGTTGCCACGTATAAAAACTCAGGAATGGATGTCGTACTCAAAGAGGTACCTTTAAGTGCACTGGTTTTAGAGACAGATGCACCCTATCTAAGTCCGGTTCCTTTTAGAGGAAAAAGAAATGAATCGGCCTACATACACCAAATAGCAGTCAAACTTGCATCTATACAATCAAAAGCATTAGAAGAGGTAGAATTGCAAACCACAAAAAATGCAGCAAGTATCTTTGGATGGAAGTCGGAAAACGGAAGACCGAAGACCGAAGTTTCCCTTTAGTGCAGTATTAAAGTTTGAAAAGGCTTCAGACTACGAGCAAAATTGCGGAGCTCGCGAAAGAAGGAAACTTCGGTCTTCCGTCTTCGGACTTCGGTCCAAAAAAACAAATACTGCTCAATAGCTAATAAAGAGCAAAGTTTTTAATCAGCTTTGCCAAAACTTGCTTACTTTGTCGGCTGTTCTTATTGCTTTTTTTTCAAAAACCTGCCCGGTTTTATTGGTTTTTTCTGAATTTTAGGACGTAATTATGTGTCAGAGCAAGATTTTACCAATAAAAATTACTTTTTATATGTTCAAAGCGCTAAAAATTTTGAAAAGTTCCGTTTATTTACAATTTTTGTGAACGCGCTTAATAGTAAAAGTACTATCCAAGTTACTTAGGTTGAAAAAGTGAAGAGAACTTTCTTTAGCAGAAAGTCAAGCAACAGGAGAGGTGTCCGAGTGGCTTAAGGAGCACGCTTGGAAAGCGTGTGTACGTCAAAAGCGTACCGAGGGTTCGAATCCCTCTCTCTCCGCAAACAATGTGGCGCAAAAGGGAAATTTGTCCCCACATTGAGCATGAACATATTGATGCCTAACTGGTGTCTTATTACCTACTATGCCAGAAAACTACACATTTAACTGAGATTGATTCTTAAATGCTTTTTAATTAAAGACAAACATATTTTTATTTCCTAATTCTATTTTTAATTTAAAACAATCGTAAAACCTTATTAACTATGCGAAAAGTTATAGCTCTAATGCTTGTATTTGGCATCGCTCATTTTACAGGCGCCTTCGACCTCTTAGCGCAAGATCCTACTACAGGTGGCGAATCTGGTGGCTTTCAAATGCTCAAAGAAAAATTCATTGAGGGTGATTGGAAATTTATGAGTTTTGTATTGGTCTGTCTTATACTAGGTCTTGCCTTTTGTATAGAAAGAATCATAACTCTTAATATTGCAACTGCCAACACAGATAAATTATTATCTAACATCGATGACCAACTTAAGTCTGGTAACATCAATGGTGCAATGGAAGTAGCTAAATCTACTCCTGGCCCAACTGCTGCTATCCTTTATGAAGGCTTGAGATCTGCAGGTAAAGGTCCCGAAGCTGTTGAAAAAGCAATCGTTGCTTACGGATCCGTTCAAATGGGGCTTCTTGAAAAAGGTCTTGTTTGGATTTCTCTTTTTATTGCCATTGCTCCGATGCTTGGTTTCATGGGTACAGTAATCGGTATGATTCAGGCCTTTGACACGATAGAACAAGTGGGTGATATCTCCCCAGCAGTAGTTGCAGGTGGTATTAAGGTAGCACTTTTGACAACTGTATTCGGATTGATCGTAGCGATTATCCTTCAAATCTTTTACAATTACATCGTTTCTAAGATTGATGGTATTGTAAACAAAATGGAAGATGCTTCTATCTCTTTGGTAGACATCATGGCCAGCAATAATGTATTTAAATAAATTGAGTAATGGTCTGTTAAATTTTTAACGGACTGTTCTTATCAAAAAGAATAATTATGTACAATTTATTAATGAAGAATGGCCAGGTAATGGCCTTTGGATTGGGTCTTGCTGTCGTGCTTATCTTCCTCTTTCTAATGTTTGGTGGAACACCAGATGCGAATAATGCAGGCCTTAGTTTTGGTCTTATAGCTTCTTTCTTTTTTATTGGGTTTTGTGCCTTGGCTGCGGCTGGTTTCGCAGTTTTCCAAAACCTTGGTAATGTAAAAGGATTGATTCCCGCTATATTAGCATTGGTTGGAGTTGGAATCGCCTTATTTAAATTTGCTGGATTTATTACACAATCTACAGCTACTGTAGTTAATGAATCTACTTTGTTAAGTAACGGTCTTACCGCTGGTGAAGATTCTTTAGTAGGTATCGGTGTCACCGTCGGTCTCGCTGCAATGGCAATTACTTTCTTAGTCTTGATCATTTCTTTGGTAATGGACTTCTTTAAAGGATAATAACTATGGCAAAGACAAGTGCACGCGATAGAATGAAAAATGAAGTTAATGCAGGATCAATGGCTGACATTGCATTCTTGCTATTAATCTTCTTCCTCGTTACTACTACCATTGCAGAAGACAAGGGTATCCTTGTTAAACTTCCGCCATGGTCTGAAGAAGAGGTAGATCCTACTAAGTTAAAGACTCGTAATGTTTTTTCTGTTTTGGTAAACGCTGACAACCAGCTTTTGGTAAGAGATGAATTAACCAGCATCAACGACCTTCGTGAGCGGGCTAAGGAGTTTATCCTGAACCCGGAAAAACGGGAGGATTTATCAGAGAAGCCTACGAAAGCGATTATCTCTCTCAAAAACGATAGAGGTACGGAATACAAAACTTACCTGAAAGTTTACAATGAACTCCTCGGAGCTTATAACGAACTTTGGAATGATGAAGCCCGTAAATATCCTAAAGGTGGAGATACCAAATACACGGAATACTCCGATGAAATTCCTATCGATATTCGTAGGGAAATTAAAGGTAAAATTCCAATGGTATTATCTGAAGCGGAACCAACCAATTATGGTGAACAATAATATTTAAAATTCTAAATGAATCATGAGTAAATTTCAAAAAAAGAGAGGCAAAGCCTCACCAGAAGTTTCAACGGCTTCCCTGCCTGATATCATTTTCATGTTATTGTTCTTCTTTATGGTTGTTACAGTAATGAGAAATTCAGAATTGAAAGTAAAAGTAGTTACTCCTGAAGCCACTGAATTGTCAAAATTGGAAGAAAAATCATTGGTCAATTATCTTTATATCGGTAAACCGCAGCCAAATTATGTGGAGACTTATGGTACTACTCCACGTTTGCAATTAGGGGATAAATTTGCTACAGTAGATGATATTCCGCTCTTCCTGGAGCAGCATAAAGTTAAGGTTCCTGAAAACAAGCGAAGTCGAATTACTTCATCTCTTCGTGTAGATGGTAGTGTAACGATGGGGATTGTTCAGGATGTAAAAACCCAACTTCGTAAGTCCGGTCAACTCCGGGTGAACTATTCTTCTAAGAAAGAACGAGAGGAGTAATCTGACAACAGTTCATAGCTACTTATAAATAAAAAAACGGCGATTCAATTTTTAATTGAGTCGCCGTTTTTTTAGGGTTGGAGGTGGGAAGTGGGAAGCTTCACTCGAACGTGGGCTCTGCAATTGTGTGATAGTCATAGGGCGGATGCCCTATTCCATTGGTTTATCCCTTTCAGGGAAAGGCCGTTGTTATATGGAGTTTCCCTGAAAGGGCTACATCAATGGAGAGGGGCATTCGCCCTTCGACTGATGTGACATGAGCCTCTTGTGAGCATGAGCTTGAGCCTCCACATTAGCAGGAAAGCTTCCAACTTCCAACCCTTTCCTACCTCAAACGATCCATAGACTTCACCAAATGCTCATCCTTACTAATAAATCGCAAAGCCAATAAAGCAAAAACGATAAACAAAATCGGAAGATAAACACCCAGTTGATCATCCGGATCCTGAACCCCCATGCTTTCTCTTTCATTGAAGAAAAGGACAATCGCCAAAATAAAACCGATTATATTTGCAATGATGGCAAAGCGGCTTAGACTCATTTGCAATTTTCGATTATTAAATAAGAAAATGCTTACCAGTGCTAAGGCACCAGCCAGGCCAAAGAGCACCATCGTTCCAATATGGTCCATAATATTGTAAACGCCATCTGCAAAAATAGGAGACTGGACGTCGGCGGCCAAAGGCTCTGGCATAGAAGCAAAGGGCAAACCAAATAAGGCAAAGGCAGAGGCTGCTGCCAAAAATAAAAACAAGCTTTGTATTCGTTGAATCATGATTTTAATGTTTTATCGTAACTGTTCAGCAGTACCTGCTTTAAGACGGAAGACCGGAGACCGAAGTTTCCCGCTAACGTAGGCCTGCAATCGTTTTTCGTTAGAGGGACACTTCGGTATCCCGTCTTCAGTCAAACTGAATAGTTACGTTTTTTAAAAATAGGTTTCAGAAGCATAAATAGTCAACTATCTTACTGAATCCGTTTACAAAGAGGCTGCTCCCAACTAATAGAACCTTACAGCGCAACAAATATAGGAGCATTCCTGCAAAAGTGAGAATCAAAAATCACTACTTTTGTTTTTATTCTGATGAGACCGCTTCGTTAATGAGACCGCTATGCTGTCAGATCATTCGGCTCCTGGTCTCATTCAACAAACCAACAGCACTTGAATAAAGATCAAAACACTAAAGCACCAATGATGAGTTACTGGGAAAGGGCGTCCTTTTTCAGTAATATTGACGTAGTAATCATCGGTAGTGGTATTGTTGGTCTCAACGCGGCCATTACGCTTAAAGAGCAACAGCCGGAGCTCAAAATAGTTTTATTGGACAGAGGGGTGCTGCCAATTGGTGCGAGTACCCGCAACGCTGGTTTCGCCTGCTTTGGAAGCATGACGGAGCTGCTTGATGATATGGAGGAACAGGGGGAATCGGAAGTACTCCAATTAGTAGAAAAAAGATGGAAAGGTCTCCTTCGCTTGAGACAGCGGGTGGGAGACCTGCAACTGGAATTTGAACCAAAAGGAGGTTTTGAAATATTTAAAGAAGATGAATCCACGCGCTATCAATGCTGTATTGATCGGATGGACTGGATGAACAAACAATTGGCTCCAATCATTCAAACGCATAATATTTTTTCGAAGGCGGATCATCTGATTCAAAAATTCCAGTTTGGAAAGGTGCAACACCTGATTCGCAATCAGGCGGAAGGACAAATCAACACCGGTAAAATGATGCAGCGTTTACTGAAGCTGGCGCAGTCTTTAACGATCGAAATCTTTAACGGATTTGAAGTAGATCGAGTGGAAGAGCAGGGCACTTTCGTTGACATAATTTCAAAAGACAATTGGCGCATAAAAACAAATAAGGTGCTGATTGCCAACAATGGGTTTGCTCGGCAGTTAACTGATTTGCCAGATGTGCTACCCGCAAGAAATCAGGTGCTTATTACGATGCCAATTGACAAGTTACCTTTCGCAGGAACCTTTCATTACGATAGGGGTTATTTTTATTTTCGAAATGTAGGGAAGCGCATATTGTTAGGAGGTGGAAGACATTTGGCAAAAGCCGCTGAGCAAACCGATGTTTTTGGCACCAGCCTACCCATAAAAACAGCTTTACAAAATTTACTGAAAGAAGTAATTTTGCCCAATCAAAAAACAGAAATTGATATGTGGTGGAGTGGTATACTTGGGGTTGGTCAACAAAAGAAACCGATTGTTAAATTCATTTCTCCGAATGTATTGGTGGCAGTGAGGTTGGGTGGAATGGGCGTGGCGATTGGAAGTTTGGTAGGGGAGGAGGCTGCTGGTCTTTTGATGAGTGGGGTGGCATAATCAAAATGGAAAGAATGTATAAGAAATTGGTTGTCGTGAAGTCAAATTCAAAAAAATATTGAATCGTTGAATCGTTGAATCGTTGAATCGTTGAATCGTTGAATTTTGAATATTGAATTTGCCATCAATTGCGTTTCCTGAGTACCAATCAAAATTCAAAATTCATCGACTCATTATTCAATATTTTTTACGCTAGAAAAACCTTAGATTTTATAAAAATGGGACCTAAGCTGTTATATATTCAAATTAAATAGCCCTTCAGGGGGTTTAAAAATTTTGCACATTGTTACAAAGGTATTTTGTTTTTGTAGTTCAACACCACGTTTAAAAGCAAGTCTTTTAACAAAACGAAAACGCACAAACTTCTAAATCCCACGTTATACCTAAGTAATTGTTCAAAATAATTAATAAGTTATGAGTGATTCTTTCTTCATCAGACTTCGTTACAAAAATACTCATTACCCTAAGGGGTAACTCCGTTTTTTGACCTTGCCTGATAAAAAAATAATCGACTCAAAACTTATCATTATTTTTGACCAATTACTTAACAGCAAACGATTAAAGTACACAAATAATTTAATGAAAATTACTCTACGAATACTGTTCTTTCTGCTGGCTCTGTTTACTCAAACAATGAATGGGTATGGGCAAACGGTGCCTGAGACGAGCGCTGATACCACGAAGAGTGATCAGATAATAATCGATAGTGCTACTAAGATGAAAGGTTTGAAAGTAGGCGGCGAGGATATAAAAAAGCTGATTGGCAACGTGGCTTTGCGCCAGGATAATATTTTCATGTATTGCGATTCCACTTTTATAAATGAAAAGGAAAACAAAGTGGATGCCACAGGAAATATCATTATCCAGCAAGGCGATTCTTTAACCATCTTCTCCGATTCCCTTTCTTATGAAGGGGATATAAAACTGGCTCATCTTTTCTACAACGTGTCACTGATGAAAGACAGCCAGAAACTCTTCACCGACTATTTGATTTATGATTTAAATATCAATCGGGCTACTTATTATAACTGGGCTATACTAACCAATGACACTACTCAACTCCGAAGTAAACGCGGTTATTTTTATATAAAACAAGATGTTGCTTACTTCAAAGATAGCGTGACTATTGTAGATCCGAATTTTGAACTCAAAACAGACACCCTAAAATACAACACAAAAACGGGCGTAGCTACCTTTTTGGCACCGACCTTAATCAATCAGGCCGATGGTAAAATCTATTGCGAAGGAGGAAGCTACGACACCCGAAATAAGCAGGCACATTTTGAAGGCAACGCTCAATACGTAAAAGGGGAGGAGGAAGCCGAAGCAGACCACATGTACTACGACGGCAATACCGAAAAAATAACACTGGTTGGCAATGCCCGATTCAATAAAGACGAGACGATTGCGAATGCAGATACAATTACCTATAGTGAGAAGACCAAATTAACCTATCTGATTGGGAATGCCCATGTTGAAGGGGATCAGGTGATTGATTCGGAGCGGATTATTTACAACTCAGATACGGAATCGTTTACCACAGAAAGTCGTTCGAGGATAGTGGATGGCCCAAAAATATTGGATGCGGATAAAATAATTTCTGAAGAGAATGCGGCCATAGCCAGTGGTAACGTCATCTGGACAGACACGATTGAAGAAGTTACAATTGCCTGTGAACATTTGAATTTCAATAAGGAAACTGAAAAGATCATTGCTTCAGGTAATCGGCCTTTATTGATTAGTCTGATAGACGGAGATTCTGTTTACATGAGTTCTGACACGCTGATCTCTTTTCACAAAGAGCGTTTGGTAGAGACGGATACGCTGACTGGCCAACAGGTTTTCGAAAAAGATTCTTCGCGAACCATGATTGCTTATCCCGACGTTCGGATTTTGAAAAGTAATTTACAGGCCATTGCGGATTCGGTTTCGTATAGTGCTGCTGATTCACTATTTGAGTTTTATAAAAATCCAATCATTTGGTCGGATACCTCGCAATTTATTGCAGACACGATGTACATGCTTTTAGCAAATGACAAGATCGATAAAATTTTAATGCGGGAGAAGGCACTGATTATTAATTCTCCTGATGAAGTTTACTTCAATCAAATAAAAGGTAAAAACATCACCGCTTTTTTTGTAGAGAATGAACTGCGTAAAATGAAAGTTGTTGGTAATGCGGAGTCGGTCTATTACGCATTGGATGATTTGAAAGCTTATGTCGGACTCAATAAAACGGTCTGTAGCTCCATGCTCCTGTATTTTAGTAACAACTCCGTAGACGATATCCGTTTCTACGCACAGCCCAAAGCCAATACCTATCCAATGGGACAGGTGAATCATACTGCCAAACGACTCGAAGGCTTTCGCTGGGAAATAGATAAGCGTCCCAATACATTGGAAGACCTTCTAAAAATCAAAGTAATAAAAGAACCGGAGGTGGTAGAGACCGATGAAATGGTGGAAGGGGGTGAGGCAAAAGCAGCAGATGAAAAAGAGAAAGTGGCAGGTTCCGGGTTTAAAAAAAAGAAACAGAAAGTGGAAGCAAAACAGGAGGGAGCAGCAGAAGTAGAAAAGGAGGAGAAATCGAAAAGGAAAATAGGGCGGAAGAAAAAGAAACGTAAAAAGGATTAGTTGTTGTTTCTTAGCGGGTTCGGATGGATGTTAGATGTTTGTCACGACCAGCTGAAGCTGGCGTGACGGATGTTGGTGCTCGTCTAACCGTAAACTCCGTCCGCATCATTTAGGGGGCTCATCGTGAGACGAGTACCAACATCCTTTACGGTCCGCGTGTCGCCGAAGCTTTTCTTAGGAGCCGAAGCCTTTCTCAGGAGCCGAAGCCTTTCTCAGGAGCCGAAGCCTTGGCGTAGGATCTGGCGTAGGATCTGGCGCAGGGTTTAGCGAAGGAGCAGCAAAGCGCACGTAAAAGATATCTAACATCCAACCAAATGCTATAAATGGAGCTCCTGAATACTTGGTTTTTAACTTTATTTCCATTTTTATTTTCATTAGCTCCATAACTGATTAAATTTGCCCAGTCGTTTACAAAACACGAACCAAAGATTAACGCTAAAATGAAAGTCAACGTAATTTCAATACTTATTTTTATGTGTCTGGCGCTAAACGCTTTTGGACAAGCAAGTTCCGACCTTGAAGCAGCGACAGACGCTTACATAAAGGAAGATTACCAAACTGCCATCACTATTTACGAACAGGTTCTCGCCACAGGTAAGCATAGCGAAGCGCTGTATTATAATCTGGGCAACAGCTATTACAAAAAAGGAAACCTTGGAAAGGCCATCCTCAACTTTGAACGCGTCTTGCTTTTAGATGCCAACGATGAAGAGGCATTAAACAATCTGGCCGTGGCCCGCCTCCAGTTAAAAGATGAAATCTCTTCCATTCCTCCCTTCTTTTTAAAGAAATGGTGGATCGGCCTTCGCAATATGGCATCGGATACTGCCTGGGGAATGCTTGGACTGCTGCTTTTTTGGGCTGGAATAGGTGGCCTGGCACTCTGGCAAATGGCGAAAGTCCGCGAGAAACGAAAACAAGGTTTTCTGGCAGGAATCATTTTGATCTTAATCAGTTTAGTCCCCATCTCTCTGGCCATCAGCGCCAATGCACATGCGGAAGACAGCGACCTGGGCATTATTCTCGTCGATGAGGTGTCCCTTCATAGTGGACCCGATAAATTAAGTAATGAAATTGTGGTGTTACATCAGGGAACCAAAGTAGCGTTAATCGACCTGATTGACAGCTGGTACAAGGTACGGTTGGCTAATGGTGAAAAAGGCTGGTTGGTTGCGGGTAGCTTTGAGGAGATATAGCCCATCATCTTTAATTTCTTCTTCATGTATCCTCCTGAAATGATTGCCAAAACCACCATCTTGATTTAGGTAAAAACCAAACAATAGCGGATTGATATTGCGATTGCAATTGCCGTTTTGATTCGCGGCTACGCCGCGAAGTGTTAAGGAATGTTTAAATAACAAAAATTTAATTAAAAAAGTGATTTCATAAGCAACGAAAATCATTTCCCATACGTCTGTATATTAGGCAGAATTTTTGTTATGAATATATATATAATGAACAGTCTGACCCGGTTAATTTTTTTTAAATCCATGAACTGATGGCCGACAGAACGCTTTTTAACGATAAACTATTTGATTCACTGAACAAGTATGAGTACGTACTTTTCAATTACGATGTTAACGACTTTGGTAAAGTCAGAGGTGATTTAACCTTTGAATTTTTGCTGAGACGTGATGACGTATCCGGACTGCTTACTGGTCTAAAGCAGATTGAATCCATTCGCAATATTAAAGTTTCCTCTAATTTTAGGTTTTCGCAGGTACTGGTCATGTTTAATGACGAGTCTTCTTTGCGTATGGTCTTCTTGCATAAATTTATGAACAAGACCCTTACCTATTTGGACGAAGAGGCCGTATTGCAAAGAAGAGTTTTAGCTGAGTCAGGTTATTACCTGCCTTGCATTGAGCACCAATTTGAGAATGTTGTATTACACGACTACCTCAATAATGGAGGTTTGAAAGAGAAGTACTACAATTACTTCAAAGAGTTCCATGTAATGATTCAGGAGGATCTACTGGAATTTTTCAATAAAAAGTATGGTACTGAATTTAAGACTTTATATGGCCTGACTGATTTCAGAGAGACCGAAAGAGCTCAAATTGAGAAGCATCTTAAGGCATTACCGCTTAACCGTTTTGTTAAGAAGGTAAATATTCGCTGGCACAACTTTATTGGCTCCATGCGTCAGGCGAGAATGATTTAGAATAATTTATTCCAATTAACTCGATAAAGGTTTTATCCCGAATTTTGCTTGCAAGGTTCGGGATTTCTTTTGGCCACTCTCCGCTACTACTCTGGTTGAGGTAAGTAGTTTTCCCACCCCACATAGCTAACGACAGCGCGAAAAAAAATCGAGGCAAAAGAAAAGCCCTGTCCGGGAGGACAGGGCTGAACAACAAAAAATATAAAGCTATGAAAACTAAAACTATCTTTACTCTTCTTCCGAAGAGGCTTTTACAATTTTGCCGCCGTCAAGTTCATCTTGCCAAGCTTTAAGTTTGTCCCATTCGCCGGCTGCCGCCATTTTAGCTTGAGCAGGCCAGGTAGTAGGGTCGTGCGCTTTGTAACGAGAACCTGCATCGTCGAGGATTGATCTGATTTTAGCAGCATCTGTAGCAGCTAAGGCCGCAAAAGTGGTGATACCAGCATTGCGGATCAATTCTGCGATTTTAGGTCCGATGCCTTCAACTTTTTTAAGGTCATCATTTTGACCTTTATCAGCAGCAGCAGCTTTGTCAGCAGGTGCACTTGCCTTTACGGCAGCGGGTGCAGCTGGAGCACTTGTTGCTGGAGTAGGGGCAACTGGAGCTGGTTTAGCTTTTTTAGGCTTAGCAACTTTTGCAACCGTTTCAGCAACTCCTTCGTGAGGAAGAATGCTAATGAAAGTACGGTTCATACGTCTCTTTGAGTATTGAACTACCCCAGGGACGAGAGCGTGTAGTGTGTGGTCTTTTCCCATTCCAACGTTTTCACCAGGGTGGTATTTTGTGCCTCGTTGGCGAACGATGATATTTCCAGCTTTCGCTTCCTGGCCACCGAATAATTTAACACCAAGTCGTTTACTATTACTGTCGCGACCGTTATTGGAACTACTCGCAGCTTTTTTATGTGCCATGATCTAACTTTTTAAGATTTTTAAATTTAAGAGATTTTCTTTAAAAAATAAAGAAAACGAACCCCGATTTTGCGGTAAACAGACAATTTAGCCAGTTATAGCGTCAATTTTGATTTTAGTGAAAGACTGACGGTGACCATTCTTCACTTTGTAGCCCTTACGGCGTTTCTTTTTGAAAACGATTACTTTGTCTCCTTTCATGTGCCCCAATACGGTAGCACTTACTTTTGCAGCGTTAATAGATGGTTTTCCGATATTTACCGTACCGTCATTGTCGATTAAGTGAACCTGATCAAAGGAAACATTGTCTCCTTCACCAGCATCAAGACGGTGTACAAATACCTCTTGTCCTTTTTCAACTTTGAACTGTTGACCTGCGATGCTAACTATTGCGAACATTTTTTTAATTTTATGATTTTTAAAACAGGCTGCAAAGATACAATTCTAGTTGTATTTCTACAACAAATTCTTAAACGAAAATATGGGGTATTTCGCTTAATCTTCTATCTTATCTTCGTAGAAAACAGCTGTAATGGACATTTTAAATTTAAAACACCCTGAAAACCAGGCAATTACCCAGCAATAGAAGCGGCTAAATAATTGTTTTTAATCTAAAAAACACCTTTTTTCGGAGCCCATTACGTCTAATTATCAATTTTATTCTTTTTCCTTCCCGGCCTTGCAGCAGTCTATTGAGGCTGCTGAGTGAATAAAAAGAGCTTCCGAATAGATTAACTCGGATGATTTCATCCCCTGCTTCTACACCTGCCAGATCTGCCGGGGAGCCTTTTATCACATGGTGCACCAGAAAATTATTCAAATTTCTGCCAGAAGCGGTGAGGCCAAGACCACTTTTATCGTACTTAAAACCCCGGTTGTAGTTTTTATTGGGTTTAAAATATACTTTTTCACGGGGATAGTCAATAATGATGGTAAACCGTTTGAGAATTACGTTGCCGATGACACCGTTTCTGCCATTAAGAAGCGTGGTATCTTGTTGGGCGGTAATTTTTTGAAAGTTAGTGAGGACATTCTGGAATTGTAACCTTTCATTGAGTTTTATCCGGTGGGTTCTACCCAAAAAACCTCTCAGATAGCCTCCTAGTCCCATGGCAAGATTGCCCTCTATGGTGTGCTCGGGCAAGCTAATATTATGATGCGAATTACTAAGAATGAGCATGGCGAGGCTAGCACCGCTATCAATAAGCATATTGAGTTGGACGGCCGTGTCAGCAATGACTTCCGTATGAACATGTAGATATGGCTTATTGCGGGAAAAATGAGTGGAGACTTCCTGATAGCCATTGGGGGCGTTCAGGAATACTTCTGGTTTGATAAAGCTCAAGACCTTTCGTCGGTAATCAATTTTGATGACATATCGTTTAAAGAAATTGGCTCCGATAATGCCGTGTATTTCAATTCCAGTAAAATCTTCAATTCTGAAATAATCTTCGGCCAATACTAAGATGTCCTGTTGGCTTCCATGAAATTTATTAAAATCAAGAGTAATGTCGCGCGTGAGATTGGCAACCAACTCTGCCGCCATATCAGATCCAAGAATTTTAAATTCCTTATCGTAGCTAACATTGAAGAGGTCTACAACTTCCCGCTTGTTGATAATCGTATATTCAGCTCCGGTATCAAAAATAAATTTTAAGGGAAGCACCTTATTTAAAATAAGATCAACGATAATGAAATTATTCTTGTATTCAAAGGGGATATCTACGCGATTTACGCCCGCTTTCATCTCAAGGCCTACCGTTTGTCCCGCCAGATTAAAGCCGCTCAGAAAAGCAATTAGAAATATAGAAATCGATTTAAAGGTCATGCGTTTTAAAACTGGGTTATGTGTCCTAGACTTTATTAGGAATAATTTAGTATGCCATCCAAATGATCTTTTTATTCAACGCTTCGTCACATGCTCACCTTGATAGCTATGGCTATCAGGCTCCGGGTGTTCCTCGATTCGAACAAAAATCTCTATTTGGTTCCTATAAAAAAATCCTAATAAAGTCTAATATAACAACAAATAACTTCAATACTTGAATAATGCGACGTCCTATGGGGCATAAAAAACACACTATCTTGTTTTTCTAACATCATGTGATCTCTCTGAGGTAGGGTGTACAGTTTGCTGGGGTAAAGTTGCGGCGTTTTTGTCGCAGGCAGGTTAGGTGCAGCGCACCGGCTCCGTCATCCTGAGTGATGTGCCCGTTGAGTATAAATATTTGTAGTATTTACCAGACTTAGGTGCAGCGCACCGGCACCGTTATCCTGTATAATGTGCCGGTTAAGTAAAAATATTTGTAGTATTTACCAAACGGTGCCGGTGCGCTGCACC
>Ga0114957_1001867_pt1 | contig 21441 bp, 9 predicted proteins | sample BantaG_FD_87175 | JGI IMG/M metagenome (GOLD analysis project Ga0114957, IMG submission 87175) | Marine algal microbial communities from Bantry Bay, Ireland - BantryBay_4 metaG | ecosystem: Host-associated > Algae > Red algae > Unclassified | place: Bantry Bay, Ireland | collected 2014-11-21 | reverse complement strand
GTCATCCTGAGTGATGTGCCCGTTGAGTATAAATATTTGTAGTATTTACCAAACGGTGCCGGTGCGCTGCACCTCGAAAAGGCTCTATGCATTAACTATTACGACCCCGTAGGGAGTCGCATGACGCCTAAAACAAATTAACGCTGAATAGTTACAATAATTTCTAGATTTTGAAAAGTTTATTCGTAAGCTAATTTTTTACAAACACCTTCATAAATAATTGATTTTCAGTAAATTAATACATCATTTTGAATTTTCATATTTATGTAGCAATAAAAAAATATTAGCTTTACTATCATTTAATGAAGTTTTACAACTATTTTAGTTGTATCTTGTTGTATAATTGAAAGTAAGCAGTTAATAACTTATATAACTAACAAAAAATCTTTGATATGAGATACCTTTTCACAATACTTATTCTGACTTCATTTTATTTATCATTAAGCTCACAGACCCGAAGGATGGATAATGCAGATATGGCAAGAAACTACGCTGTTAAAAATCAAGTACGCACGGTACAACCCTTGCTTATAAAGGCGGAGCGACAATTCAGGCTACTAGATTTAGAAGGCACATTTCTAACCCTGGAGAGCGCAGTAGCACAAAATCCAAACTCTTCGGAAGCTTTGTTGATGCGAGCCCGAATCAAAAAAATGATTGGAATGCAAACAGAATCAGAACAAGACCTGATGCGTGCTAACCGCATTAATCCTTATGCAGCTAATCTATATGGCTACCATGGGAATGGAGGTTTACTAAAAATACTGGCGATTACGCCTGAACAAGCTCTGAAAAAACTCAATACTTTTCAAAAATTCAACTATTACTATCAAGCTATTGATAACAAAATACTTGCTGAAAAAGGCGAAGATGTTGAGCTACAAAAAATTGAGGAGGCAGTAAGATATATAGAAGCTACCGATTTGGTACACGCTTTGGATATCCTTGATAAGGTAGTTATATCTTTTCCGGAATCCGCCATTGCTTATGACTTAAAAGGCGTGATTTTGATGAAGCAGGGTAAGTTAGAAGCTGCCTCAGCTGCCTTCTTCAAAGCAGTAGAAATTAAACCTGATTTTGCCATTGCCTGGTATAACATCGGACAGATTGAACGAAAGAAAGGGAATCTCGAAAAAGCAAAAACTTATTTAAATAAATCCATTGAACTACACAGTAATTTGACTAAAGCCTACTTTGAAAGAGCCTTGCTCTATAAGCAGATGGGGGAAAAGGAAAAGGCATTAAACGATTACAATACGATCATAGAAATGAATGGGACATCGTACATGGAAGCATATGTCAACAGAGGTTTGACTAAAAAAATGCTGGGCGATTATGGAGGTGCATTAGCTGACCTAAACCAAGTCATTGAAGTATTTCCCAATAATGCTGAACTACGAAAAAATCGGGGAAACATTCAATTGCTTTATGGATTAAATCGAAAAGCAATTGACGACTATACCGCTGCCATTGCTTTGGATGAAAACGATGAAGAGGCTTACTACAATAGAGCCCTGGCTTTCCTTCTAATACATGACAAAGTATCTGCCTGCTCTGATTTAACTAAAAGCGAGGAGTTAGGATATACCGTTGCAGCAGAAACCAAAATGTATTTTTGTTCTCAATAAGTAGACTGCCATTACCAACGCTTTTGATTAAGTGCAGATCATCTTAGGCGATTATAACGTATCTGCTAACGTGCTTTTTTGACAGGATTTACAAGGTGAACATGATTTCTCTACCTTAGATCATATTAGCCTCGTAAATCCTGTCAGAAAAATACGCAAGAAGGGAAACCCACCAATTAAAAATGAAATCACCACTTTACCTGGCGAGAACAACTTTCCGACTCGAAGTCAGCTCCCCATCAACAACAATCTCAAGGAAATAAATGCCGGAAGGATAAGCCGCCAAATCAAAGTCAAACTCAAATTGATCAGAGGGACTGAGCGATGATTTTTTCAACAAGGTTTTGCCTAAAAGAGCATGAACAGAGACTTCCACATTTGCCGACGTATGTAAAGCCATTTTTACCAGCAGGCTGCCGGAAGTTGGATTTGGAAAATACTCAATGAAACTAAAATTTGAGAAATCAGAAATAGCAGTAGTCATCACCGTTACAGTATCAACAAAAACATTCGTGATCGTTGTACAATCAATGGCATCCGTAATGGTGAGCTCATAAACGCCCGTTCCTAAATTAATGGCCACAGAGTCAGACTGGAAATTAGCAGAAGCATCCCAATCAAACTCAAAGGGCCAGACACCTCCATTAATGATAACCGCAGCTGTCCCATTGGAAAGATTATTTGTATCGGGTGTAGAGAAGTAGACGTCGGCCTCCAGGGTATTGACTGGCTCAAAAATTTCAAAAATTTCAGAGTTGGCCGAACAACCCTGTGCATCAATAATAGCGCATTCATACACTCCAGCCGACAAATCATAAATATCCTCTACCAACGATCCTTCACTCCAAAAGAAACTGTAAGGTCCCGTTCCTCCAATTGTCGTGATATTAATAAATCCATCTTCACCGGTACAGGTAGTCACATCGCTTACTTGTACAGAAAATGAATCCACCTCTAAAGGCGCATCGGGCTGGGTTAAAATATAACCCGGTGTGATCGTACTACATCCGTTTGCATCGGTGACCGTACATTGATAAAAACCTGCAAAAAGATTTTCAATACTGGGTTCTGTTTCACCAGTATTCCAATTAAACATATAGCCTCCCACTCCACCGCTTGCATTGATGGTTATACTTCCTTCTGTCATCCCGAAACAAGGAATATGATCCATATCGATCAGTTGCGTTTGCACAGAAGTGCCTGCATCACTCAAATTAATTGGTGGATTGGTCACCACACTACAGCCACTCGCATCTGTGATCGTGAGCACATAAGAACCTCCTGCTAGTCCATCCAAATAAGAGGTATCAGCTCCGTTATTCCATTCAAAGGTATAGGGTTCAACCCCTCCATTGGCAACCACATTGATCAGGCCCTGCATGTCGCCGCTACAATTATTATTGAGGATTTGAGTGACCTGGTAGCTTAGTAAATCCGGATTGTCAATTGTCACCCAGGGCGTTACACCGACACAACCGTAATTGTCGGTGACGGTTACATTGTAAGTATTGCCAGACAGGCTGGTATTCAAACTATCCTGAAAACCATTACTCCAGGTATATTGAAACGGATAGTTTCCTCCAATCACTTCAATATCAATGCTACCATCTTCTGTTCCAAAACAACTAATTTGATGGACAGCTGTATTTACTATTTGAATCGTGTCCGCCAATTGCTGCACCTCAATGGATGACAGTAAAGCCTGACAATTATTTTGATCTGTGATAGAAACGTTATAAAATCCAGCAGGAATATTGTAAATGTCCGGCAGACTATCACCTGTCTCCCATAAATAAGTATATGGTCCAACGCCACCAGAGACTTCTAAGTCAATTACTCCGATGGAATCAATACAACCTACATCATTAACAGCCGCAACTGTAATATCCAATTCCTGTGGCTCTGTCAAATTGATATTTGAACTGGAAACAACGCAACCATTATTATCAATGACTGCGAGATTATAACTTCCCGCAGGTATATTGTTTAAGTCTTCAGTGTTTCCTCCATTATTCCAACTGTAGACATAAGGACTGCTTCCTCCTGTAAGATTCACATCTATATTTCCATTAAAAAATCCGTTACAGGAAGGGCTTTCAGTAGACACTACTTCGAGATCCAGCAGAGGAGGTTCGCTTATTTCAAAAGAGTCGGTATAAAAGATACAACCACTGGTAGAAGTTATGGTGGCGGCGTAATCACCGGGCGAAAGCTGGGTGATGTTTTGACTTGTTTCGCCATTACTCCAGTCAAAAGTATAAGGCCCTTCATTGGGTGGGGTACTGATGTAAATGCTTCCGTCATTTTGCCCAAAGCAACTCACATTAAAATGTGCATCTAGTGAAGAACTAAGCGGGGAGAAAGAAATGACTTCTAAAGTACTGGAAACAATATCACAACCATTTACATCCGTAATCGTAACAATGTACTCACCTCCCGGCAGATTGCTCAGGTCTTGTGTGGTGGCACCATTATTCCAGGCATAGGTATATGGCGTGCTGCCTCCTGCAACTTCTATACCAATAGAACCATCTTCCAGTCCATGGCAGGATTCGTTTTCAAACTGAGCAATGTCGATAAACATCAATGTGGGTGCCATCAAATCAACCAGTTCGATCGCTTTTGTACAAGCTTTTGCATCCGTAATAGTGGCTTGATAAGCACCGGGTGCTAAGTCTATAATCGTACTGGTCACTGCTCCATTGCTCCACTCGTAGGTGTAAGGGGCTGTGCCGCCAAAAGCAGTAACCGTAAGGGAACCATCAAAAATTTGATTACAGGTGGGAGGCACGAGATTGGTGATCAGGGCATCCAATTCAGCGGGTTCGGTCACCTGGTACTGATTGGTCAGCGTAGTGCAACCATGGGCATCTGTGATGGTGGCCATATAGGTGCCCGCTCCCAGAAAGTAGCTATCTTCGGTCGCATCTCCATTATTCCATTGGTAGGTATAAGGAGCCGTGGCACCTTGTGTGTTTATTTCAATTTGACCCTGCGTTCCTCCATTACAATCTACCTGCTGAATAGTATCCAGGGTAAGCACAAAATCGGAAGGTTCATCAATTTCAAAATTTGTCAGGTTAGTCACACAGCCATTGACATCCGTCACCAGCAAACTATAAAAGCCTGTCGGCAAATTATTGACATCTTCCGTTTGGGGACCATGGCTCCAATTAAAATCATAGGGAGCTACTCCGCCATTAACGTCTACATTGATCCAACCATCTGCGGCTCCATAACAATTCGCATCCCCAAAGCCATTTACGCTAAGTGATAAATTTTCCGGTTCAGGAATGACAATATTGGTCAAAACAGTGTTACAAAAACCATCCATCACCGTGACGGAATAAGTACCAGCCACTACCCCATTCAGGTCTTCTGTGGTGGCTCCATTGCTCCAGATAAATCCGGGCGTATTTCCATTGACGGTGATATCAATCGAACCATTGGCAGCACCATTACAAGTAACTGGTATAACATTAATGACCGAATCGATAATTGCTCCGGGACCATTGATAATGACCACCGGAATTACAATATCACAAGCTAAGGAAGCATCATCCGTAATCGTGATTTGATAGGCTCCCTGACTTAAATTATTTAGCGTAAACGCTCCATTGATATTGCCTGCGTTTCCACTTACCGGACCAGACCACTGGTAACTGTACGGCGGATCACCATTCAAGGGATTCAAGGTAATACTCCCATCGTTGCCTCCACAAAAAGAAACATCAGAAACGTTGTCGATGCTAACAGAGGTGACACTGACTAGTGTGTTGATTGCGATGTTTTCTTCATCGGTACAACCCGATGCGTCTGTTACTGTAATACTGTATTGGTTGACGCCCGGCATATTGCTGGCAGTGATTAATCGTTGTTGATTGAACGAACCATTATCCCATTCATAAGTCATGGGTGGCGTTCCGGTTCCTGTTTCTGTTGCTGAAATGTTTAATAGATCGTCTCCGCAAATATCAATTTGAGCTACGTTAGGATTTATTGCCGCAGTTGGTAAAGGATTGATCGTCAGCTCTATATTGGTTTCACCAAAACAACCCAAGGCGGTAGTCGATCGAATATAATAAGTAGTGGTGGTGGCTGGACTGACAAGCGTATTATTCAATAAATTGGAAAAGCTGGTCGGTGTAGCGGAATGAAAGCTAATGGTACCACCAGTATTATTGACATCTGTGATGTTGATACTATTTAGATCAAATGTTTCCGTGACACAAATGGAAGGTTGATCAATCGTGAAGATATCAGGATTAGGTTCAACGTTTATTGTTATTGGAGTGGCGGGGCTGGAGCATTGTGAGGTGATAGAGTCGATTACAAAATAAGTGACCGAATCGTTGAGTACGCCCGTTTGATAATTTTGGCCATTGGCTAAAAGATTGCCATTGGTATCCAACCAATAATAGCTTCCGGTTGCCGATGTATTTATACTCAACATCAAATCTGTTCCAGCACAAACGGAGGTATCAGATAAGATGGGTGCAGCAATGGTATCTTGAAAAAAGCCATCACAATTTTCATCCGTTCCATTGCAGGGAATTTCGGTTCCTAAAGGCGAAACAGCTGCGTTGGTATCATCACAATCGTTGGCATTGGTTACAAACCCAACGGGTTGAATAGCCGAACAGAAAAAGATGGAATCATCCGGATTCCCATAACCATCCATATCGGTATCCGCATAATAAACGATACTTGATCCGGTAAAAACTTCCGTTCCAAAAAACTCAATTTCATCCAGACCAATGTCACCACGAATTCCCGAGCCTCCCTTTCCGACAAAACGGAACAGCGCTACTTGATTGTGATAAGCGCTGAGGTCAATATATTGTCGCCACCACTGGTTACCTTGTTCGCCCTGGAGCGACCATAAAGGTTGCCAATTGACTCCGCCGTCTATGCTGATTTCCAGTGCCAGTTCGTTGACGTTCGTACCATACATGTGATAGTAAAAAGACAGATGGCAGGAGCCGGAAGCCGCCTTGATTTCCATACATTGAGATTGCAGGACAGCTTCATTTCCATTTCTGCAAAGGGTACCGGAAGTTTCCAAATACAAATAATTACCTCCAGTCGTTACATCATCTTCCGGTCCGGTGTTGGCAGACCCCGTTCCTCCTTCGTCTATGATCCAGTCAAAATCATCGGTTCCAACATTGGTCCATACCCCTGAAACCGGACAAGCCGTACCACAGGAAGTGCTGCAAGTTGGCTGTGCATCAAAACGTTCTTTCAGTGTCAGTAAATCAGTTGTGCAACTAGTGGTAATGTTGAGCGGGCAAGAATTTTGAGAATAGCCACCATTGGGGCAAAGTTCCCGTATATAAATATCGTAGTCCGTTAGCTGAGAAAGTCCTCCAATTGGAAAAGGCTGGAAGGCTGGGCAAGGGACTACCACCAGTGTGCCTCCTCCTGCATTGTTATCTGTTCCGGGGATAAACCCTGCGGGACCGTATTCCAATAAGGTGTTGGTACAAGTCGCGCTGGTTTCCCAGGTTATATTTGTAAAACTATCGGAGATGGTATCCTGCATCAGGTTTTGAGGTGGGCTACAACTCATTTCACCGAAAACCAATTCGATGTATTCGACAAAACCAACATCTCCGCCGGCATCATCACAGGCTTGAAAAATCCAGGTGCCATTTGGATTGGAGCCGTCATTAAAATCGGCGAAATTACCTTCCGGTAAAAATGAACCTATAAATGGTGCTTTTCCGTCTACAACTGAGATGCACGCATTCATGGTTAGCGCCGTATAGTTGCTACAGGTCAGGTCGGAAGGATCACCGTAATTATCGGCACCACCTCCGTTGTCGGTTGAGAGTTCCACTCCAATTCCGGAAGGAGCATACAGCCACAAATCCAGGTCATTGTCCCAACTGTGGTTGATAATGAAACGGACTTCCTGAAGAATGACATCTCCCCCCATTTGAGTCCCTGTAACCCCTGAAATAGGCACTTGAAAGTTGCTGGAAGAGGTACAACTGTTGTCAAAAATCATGGCATGCATGCCACAGGAGGCCGTTGAAATGGAAGAAAATGAGGAGGCAGGTGTATGAAGTTGGGTCGAAAAAGTATTACAAAAGATATCACTGCTAAAAAATAGCAATAATATACTAATAGCCAATGGGTTACGCCGAATCTTGGGAATCGTCATATTGTCTTTCGAATCTGTTTTTTGGTGATAGATCAATTAGCTGATAATACAGACAAAATCTTTCTATCACTCTCGGGAATTGCTTTAAAACTTATTAAAAGTATAAAAAAAACGATTTTCTGACTGCATTCGTCTACTTATTTAACTTCCTTTTCACTTTTAGGTTTACTTTTATGTGAGGAAGTGGGAAGTGGGAAGTGGGAAGTTGGAAGCTCCATCTAACGCGGAACCCGCGATATAGGGAAGCTTCCCACTTCCATCTTCCCACTTCCAACTCAAATTTAATAACCAATGAGCCCACAGAGCTCACCTACAAACGCATTCACATGAAACTTAAAATCCTTACCGTACTTGCATTATTTCTTGTTGGCTCCTTCTTCTCCTGCGAATCAGATGGCTCTTATGAGCTGCTTCAGGGTAGCTGGAAAGCCATGGCGAAAGACGAAAATGGGCATATAAAAGATATGGCCAATAACGACGTTTGGTTTAAATTCAACCCAGATGGCAGTTACGAATATAGCACAAACAATAGCTACCGGGAGTCTGGTAAGTATCGGATGAGAGGAAAAGTCCTTTATACGACTGATACCATTGCAGGTGGAAGGATAGAAAAAGCGGTGCGTTTGGCGGTGGTTAGCGATGATTCTATTCATTTTGAGATGAATAGTAAAGGTATTGCTCAGACGCTTCGGCTTAAACGGACGGAGTAGAGAGCGGCTCTTGTCCACCTGACTGAAAGATTTAATAAGATGGATGTTAGATGTTGAATGTATAGCACGACCAGCTAAGGCTGGCGTGATGGACGTTGGTTCGCTTCTATTGGTGAGCCAATGGAAGCGAACCAATATCCTTCGCCAGCCCTAAGGCTGGTCGAAGAAACATCCAACATCCAAACAAGTCTCACAAAATGAGTCACCAGCCAAAACAACACCACATATTAATTTTTTTTTAATATTTATTTAACCCCAACCCATCTTTCTTTTTTCAGTATTTTATTCCGAAACCACCATTCAATTCGGAATTTTAATCCAAAAATATACTTTCAAACCAAGCAAATTTAATATCAAAAAATTGCCTGTCAACTGCTTTGGCAAAGTCATTGCTATATCATGTTATATAGTTGGTGAGGAGAATATTCATCAGCGTTCTTTAATAAATAAAATCCTCTGACACATGATTACCTATGAGATGGTTAAGCGCGCAATGGTTAACCCACCAACTGAAGATTTAGTTGATTTATACAATGATCTTGGAGAACATATCGGTGAGCACACTTTGTGTATTAACGATGACAACCCTTTTAAGAAGCTGGTTAAGAAAAACAGTTTTTGTATCAGTGCCACCAGCATTCAATCGAGATATATTGCTTTTGTTTTGGGGAAGCATGTAGATTCTATCTTTCCGGAAGAAGTGATTAGTCGATTTTTCAACATTGAGAATGAATACAAAGTGCAGTTTGGCCATATTACTGGTAAGCAGATTGATGGTTGCATTTGTTTGATTCATCGTGAGCCAAATAATTATGATTTGCAGATGATTTATGATAAGATTTATGCTTAGGCTGAATGGATCTTGGGAAAGCCCGGCGCAAGTTATTGTGTCGGGCTTTTTTTTGGCTTTTATTTTGATGGGACACGGCCTCCGTCGGCCAGAGCCCTATGGCGGCGGACGATTTGACGGATCTAACGGATTTACACGGATTTTTTTTCTTGATACGTGTTTGCCTACTAAGGTTGTGAGTTTGATAAACGGAAATGCAACACTGTCTGAATTAGAATTTATGAGATTTGAAGATGATAGGAGGCTGGCGATCGTGCGCAAAAAAACATCACCGTACAATCACCACTTCCTTACTTAGTACTTCCTGCCCCACACGACAAGTCAACCAATAGCTACCTGCTGCCAATTCACTCACATCCACCATATGCGTAATATCCCCATGCCCACTCTCAAATTGTAACACCGATTTTCCGGAGGCATCCAGTAAGTCAAATACCGCTTTGTCTTTCATAGCAGGATGACGGAAATAAATATTTAGATAATTGCTGGTAGGATTGGGATAGATATTGACTTGAATGTCTAAGGCGGCTCCGGGTTCGGTGACATCGGAGAGTAGGTGGCAGCCGGGGACTAGGCAGCCGTATTGGTCTACTTTTACTATCCAGGCACGTTGTAGGGGTTGTTCTGCGACTTGCAATAGATCAGTGGCTTGGCCTACCATGATGAAGCCGCCGTCGGGGGTTTCTTCTACGTCGTATAGATCATGTTGATCAAAAGGGCTAACTACATGATGGTAATATCGTGTCCAAAGACTATCACCCGCTAGAGATATCTTACTGATAACGCCAAATAGATCATAAGTGTTCTCTGCTAATTTTGGCTTATAGATTTGACCTACCGTGACGTAACCACTTTGGTCTGAAGGAGTAATTAATTTATTAAAATAATCCCCCCCAGAAGCAAAACTATCTTGGTATGATACACCCCATTCATAGTTATGATTAACATCTAACTTGAGCAGATGATTATCCCACTCCAGATGGGAATAGTAAGCATTATCGGGAACCTCAACACCTTTCCAGGACGCTACGAGTAGCCCACCATCTTCGGTTCTAAGAATATCATTTGCAGAACCCCAAAATTCATTTTCAGGAGTCGCATATTCCCATCCTATATTTTGCACACTGTCTATTCCAAAAACATATGTCCGACTAGTAAAATTATTTGTTGCAAAATTAGTATTATGACTATAAGCACCAATAACAATACGATCATTAATTAGTTCTATTGATTTACCACTCTCACTTAGACCGTCACCCCCATAAATCCTATCCCACAATACATTTCCAACACTATCTATTTTAATTAAGTACAAATCAGTATAGCTGGTCGGACTATTAATATTACTCAACAGTAGATAACCATTATCTTCTGTTTTTCTAGAATCTACGAGCCTGATAAAATCATCTATTGAGGAATATGGACTAAAATATTTTTTTGTAACTAAAGTATCACCAATACTATCTAGTTTAATGAAAATTATAGCAGCCCCTAGAGTATCAACATAATTACCAGCTATTGCAAAACCATTATCTTCTGTCCTCATAAGTGTATTTTTCCAGGCACTATAGTTCGCAAATGAATCAAACATCGTTTTATACCACACTACTTCTCCTTCTAATGACATTTTTGCAAAAAGAATTCGTGTATTAAAAGGCGCTACAGAATCTATCGTAATTCCACTAACATAATAGCAACTATCATTTACCACTATACTTGTCATTACCGTTGGCACTGGTCGATCAAAGTCTAAACGGTGATTGTAAGTCTCCTGACAATAACTAGTTGTAAAAAAAAGAAGTCCAAAGAAAACACCTAAAATGTTCTTCATAGTAAAAAGCTTGAAATGCCCTTAAGAACTTATTTGAAGTTCCTAAGGACATTTTAAATTTATTTGCTAATTATCAATTTCCCTACAGCCAGAGGATGCCTATTACTGTTGATACTGTAAAAATAAAAACCTGATATCAAGTCTTCTGTATTCCAGGAGATATATCCCTCTTGTGTTTCCGGTAATGCTATCTCCTTAATCAAGTCTCCATTAACACCCATGATACGAATGCTCATGTCATTGTACTCCTTGTCCAATTGATATCGAAAATGGACAATATCATCAGCTGGGTTGGGAAAGGCTGAAATTTGCCTTGGTGCTTCTGCCACTTGTCCTCCCTCTCTAAAGCCACCAAGCTCAGCAGGCAAAATTGGCTCGTCATAATAAACCCCATCATAGTAAGTGTTCAGTATGTTTTGAGCCTGCAATTGAGCTATGCCTTGTCCATTATCTGCGATATTAGTTACTTCTTGCATTTCATCAGGTGTTAGTTCCGCAGCACAACGCCCTTCACTAATTAGGTTGATCTGAATGTTTTTCAAGTTACGAAAATAAGCGTATTCTAGCTGCTGGGTGGCTGACATTTCGTGTAATTGTGGTAGATTATTTAAATATTGGTTGGCTTCCGAGATATTTTTTTCGTGTAACCAACTTTCAACTATAGCCATATCAGTACTAATATTTTCCTGTCGACTTAACCAAACCCGGACAGAGTCAGGATTATTATTTAATGAATCGGTTAAGTAAAAATGGGTTACAAGACTGGCAGCACTGTGCAACTTACTAGACCACATACCGATCGAGCTTTCTAATTCCGTTCGCGATGTTGATTGAAAAGGCAAATTCCTTAATGATTCTATCATATTATCAGGCATTGGACTTGAAGTCGTTGCCAGAAAATTTAGTAAAGATTCACTCCTGATTTCATCTGGATTTGCTGTCATAATATCAAACACATCACTATGACTAAAAACATCTGATCGGCGAGCTACATCCTTTAACGTTTTTGTTGACAACCAAGGAGAAACACTTAAAAGGTGATTTTTCAATTGAGTTTTATTCTGAGCAGTACTATTCTGAATTTGAATAGTTAAAGCATTTTGATCTCCTCCATCCATATTATTACTTTGTATCTGCAACAGCAGAGATCTTTGCTGATTACTTCCCAAATGAATAGATTTGGCCGTTGAAACTTCTCCTGGGCCAGGACCAACTATTCCCGGAAAATTAATATCGCAAGTATTAGCATCATCTGCTTCAAATACTAATACTGAAGGTGAAATTGAAACAGGTGAAGGAACACTAAGATGGGAATAATAATTAACGCCATAAGTATTTTCATTTTTAAAATCACTTTCTGAATTATTGCCGTTTAGTGAAAACATATTCCCTGCTCCTTCGCTTAAAGTTCCTTGATTCGCAGCAATACCATAAATACCTGGATAAAACGCTTGCAAAGGCACTGCAAAATCAAAAGTATTATTGGAGTTTGTATTACAAAAATAGCGTAATCCTCCCAAAGCAGGATTCACAGGATTCAAATTCTCATCATTCGACAAATTACCCACATGCAAATTATTGTAGAAATTCCTCCGTATTTGATTAGCCCCATCTTTTGTATCTCGCACTAAAACGCCCACAGGGTGATTAGTAGAACTAATATTATCAAATTCATTTTCTTCAATCGTGTAACCTGTACCTCCATGTATATAAATACCCAATGCTCGCTCATTAGTAAAAAAGGAGCTTAACGATAGATCCATATCACAGCGCGTAATAACAGGGTTGTTTACAGCTCTATTATAAATTCCAATCGTATTCTTACTAAAAACCGCTCGATCTACGAGGTAAGTGTATAAAAAGCTACCACTCATCGACACATCTATCCCACGAAAGAACCCGTGAAAAGATGAACGGCCATCATCACAACTCGGCTCAGTTGTAGGGCAATCAGATTCTACTTCAAAGTGTGCGTCTATTGCTTTTATTCCGATACCGCGGGCTCTATGAGTTGTGCTGTAGTCTGTATTAGAGAAGTCGCAACCTTTAAAATCAAGACCATCTACTTCTTGTAGGTATACGTGTTCCGAAAAACCCGTTCCTGTATAATCTTCATTGATCGCAAAGTTGCAATTTTCGAAGTAGCTTATGTTGGGTGATGGGTTTGAGAGTGCTGAGTTGGGGTATGGGCCGAACAGGATACTGGTGTTGTTATTCCTGAAATTTGCATCTATGCAATTGATTACTGCTCCGCCTCCTTCTTCAAAAGTATAAATATCAACTGTACGTATTCCCACATTGGCGTATTCAATAATTCCTCCATTAATTACCTCTACCAAAGCCTGTTCCAATACTCCCTGATTAGCTTGTTGTGATTTATCAGAATAACCAAGGGCATGAATTCCGTCCCAGTATCCACCACACTCGTTAGAGGCTATGGTAATGAGACCTCCGTCTACAACCAATTCTGCACCTGGCTTTACATATATCTTTCCACCTGGCGCCATAATAGTTTTACATGTTATTGTCAGGCGATTACCACTTTCAACATACACGTCTCCATAGACAACTCTTCCTATATCCCAAGTTTCATCTTGATTGATTGTTACATTTTTTGATTCATCATATTCTACTAATAGTTGCTTTGCTCTGAAGCTACCAATTAGGAGGCGATGCATATTCGCAATTTGGTGAGGTGTCAACCAGTTTTGAAATGTTCTTCCAACCTCAGTCATAACGTTGTTTGAACAATTGGCATCTGTAAGAGGATTGCAAAAATTTTGATTCTCATTAAAAGTAGGTAGATCAGGTGCTTGGTTCTGCCAATTAGTATGCCCAAGCCCAAGACTATGAGACAGTTCGTGTAACAAAAGTGTAGCTATTCGTTGTTTTTTAGTGGCTAAACTTTGCCCCGTAGTATTCTCAGTATAGAAATCAAAAATATTAACCATATACGCCCAATTAGTTGCCTCTCCGAAATAACCAGGGCCACAACCACCCGTGGTAGTCGATGGGTCTGTGGCACTTCTTTCAAAAAAGAAAACATTTAAAATACAATTTTCATCGGTGAGGTAATTATTAGGAAGATACCAACAATAAGGATGTCCAGCACAACCACCCAAAAAACCTCCTGGCCCAGAGCAGTCCCATGCTAAAGGGTCTTGATAATACGAAGGCTCTTCAAGGTGAAATTGTAATTTTGAATTTGATACGCAACAATCCGTACTTCCTCCAATTGCGGTACAATAATTTTCATCACATACACATTGTCCGTTGCTATTGAAAATGGGACAATTAATTGGTGTCAATAAGTTGTTGTTTATTATTTCTACTAGGCTTTCTAAAAAGTCTTCGTGCTCATTGTTTCCTTCTACGAAATTAGCTGGATCCGAGTCACTTTTTTGCATAATATTAAATTTGAAGATGATAGGAGGCTGGCGATCATGCGCATCCTACCATCCTAATTCAGGCAACTGAAGACACAAGAAAACCCGCTAACGACAATACGTTAGCGGGTTTTCTATTATACGGCAATCAAACTTACATTAAAGATAAATCATTGTGAGCGGCGCCGGCTGACTTGTGTGTCCGAAGCTTTTAGCAAAGGAACAAAGTAGTCGGCTTGTAGGCCGAAGGCATAAGCCAAGCCTACCGAACCACCACCAAGCGCTTAGAAACCTGCCCTTCCAAAGTTCTCAACCGAACAGTATAAACACCTTGCTCGAAGGTACGCACATCCAAATCAATTTGTTGCTGAAGCAGACGCTCGTAATTAGTGCTTTGTACCAACTTACCAACTACATCAAATATATCCAACTGAACATCGAAGGCAGCATCGAATTCAATGTTCAAGGTAGTGATAGCATGCGCCGGGTTTGGCTGGATTTCAAATTTGCTTAAAGCATCTATGTGATTTGCGGCTCCTATTATATCAACAAAAGCGCTTACTGATGTAGTACAGCCATTCGCATCTGTAATTACACAAGTATAATCTCCTGTTCCAAGACCAGTTGCAGTGACGGTTGTTTGTACGGGAGTTGTATTCCAACTGTAAGTGTAAGGTTCGAAGCCACCCATAACCATGTCAACGGTGACAGTACCAGTCATATCACCATTGATTTCTGCCGTTCCTGAAGCAGTCGCTGTCATCTCTTCTGGTTCATTGATATCAAAGGCCGCTGTAACCGTACAACCATTTACATCTTCAATGACAACGGTGTACATTCCTGCTGGCAAATCAGTCGTCGGACCAGAATAAGTATATGGTGGCGATCCTCCTGTTACTGCAACAACGGCCAGACCATCAGAAGCACCAAAACAGCTAACATCTGTTGCAGCAACACTTACAGCCATTACATCTGGTTGCGTACCATTAAAGAAAGTATCTACTACGAAGCAAATACCATCCGTGATGGTTACGAAGCTAGTACCAAAACAAAGTTCGTTGGCGACACTTATCGTATCAGCAGTTGTTGTTTCGCCAGTTGACCACATGAAGTCGTACAAGGTTCCCGGAGTTCCTCCGCTTGGAACAGCTTCTACAGAACCATCACATAGCACATCGCAAGCAATACTTGGATTAACTGGGTTTTGGAAAACGTTTGTTATAGGAGTTGGTGCAGTCAAGGTGAAGCAGTCTGTAATTTCGCCACAGCCACCTGACTCGGTAATCGTGACACAATACTGAACACCAGCCATTAAATTAGTAAGTGCTCCAACTGCAGTTGTATCATTTGTTGACCAGATATAAGTGTAAGGCATGACACCTCCTGTCGGAGCATACATTGCTGTTCCATTTTCATCGCCGGGGCAAGATGGAGCTGTTAAAACCGGGCTGGCCGCTACGAATGCATCGGCACCATCAATGGTGACCATTTCTGTAAAGGTACATCCTGAAGCTTCTGTTACGGTAACAGTATGCACCCCTACCGCCAACATTGTTGCCTGAGCGGTAGTTTCACCGTTATCCCAGGCATAAGTATACGTACCAGAAGTACTTGTCACTACTATTTCGGCTTGACCATCTGCCCCTCCCCCACATGATGCAGGATCCACTTGAACGATTGAAATAGTTGGATTTTCAACGATAACTGCTGCTTCTCCGGTACATCCATTTGAATCCGTAACAGTGACTGTGAATGTTCCTCCTGTTATATTTGCTGCTGTGTCTGTCATATCTCCTGAACTCCATAGATAGGTGTAAGCCATTCCTGAGCCGCCAGTTTGGCTTACTGTAGCAGAACCATTGGCTGTGCCGGGGCAAGTTGCATCAACTGTTGAAAATACAAATTCAAAAGGCGCGCTTGTTAAAATAGTAACAGTTGTAAAACTACTACATCCATTCGCATCCGTTACAGTAACAGTATGATCGCCACCTGTTAAACTAACGGCGGTTTGAGTAGTTTCTCCGTTGTCCCACGCATAGGTGTATGTCCCCGTTCCTCCTGATCCATTTGCCGAAGCACTTGAATTGGAGCCACCAAAACATCCTGCCGTACCAGCACTTGCTGATGCGACCACCGGAGTTGGTTCGTTGAGCATTACGGTTGTTATGTCTGTGCAACCATTGGTGTCTGTAATGGTCACTGAACTGATGCCACCTGATAGTTGGACAGCCGTTTCAGTTGTTTCGCCGCTTTGCCACAAATAGGTATATGGACCAACACCACCGGTAACACTGACCATAGCCGATCCGTCTGATCCTCCAAAGCAAAGCACATCATTCAACGGGGTTGTCGCCAATACCATCGCTGCAGGTTCTACAATCATTACAGTTGTAGTCACCGTAAATCCAACACAGTCTGTAACGGTCAATTGATAAGCACCAGCGCCCAATCCAGTTGCTGACAATCCGGTAATTGAAGGATCGTTCCAGGCATAAGTGTAACAACTTGTGTCACCAACTCCGCCAGATATTTCAACATCAATCGTTCCGTTCATATCGCCATTACAAAGTAGCGTGGTATTACCTGTTGTATTGGCGATCGTAACCGGGTTTAAGGAATATTTCCAAAGCTCTTCTCCTACCGCATCACCCAGAGCTACGAAATTGATAATGGTATTACTTAAGGCATTGACCGCATAAGGCTTATAGCTGTTATTGAAAATAGTATCGTGCGGAATGCTGGTCAAACGTTGTGTGGTTGATACGGTTCCATTTGTTCTCCAAATCTGCCATCCATTTATATTATCCGTAGCGGTAAAGTACATAACACCGTCACTGATATATGGAAGTTGTGGAAATGAGTTAGAGGCTGTACCAACCGGATCAGGGTTTAGATCACCCAGAAGGATTGTTCCGGCCGGTGTTCCATCTGTCTTCCAAAGTTCCACCCCGATGGCGCTGTCTTTGGCTGCAAAAATCAATTCATTGTTGAGTACATCCAACATGTAGGGATTCGAGCTATTGAAGTTGGGACTAATATTTTTGAGTAGGCTTACGGAGCCATCGCTAGCACTTGCTTTCCAAAGTTCGTAGCCGATGGTTCCGTCATTGGCGTTGAAAATGAGGTCATCATTTAGTTTGATAAAGTTGGTTGGCAAGGTGCTGAAGGCACCTGCGAATAATTCCATCATTTGGAGATCGGGCGTTGCACTGTTGGCGTCTGACCTCCAGAGTTCTGTTCCGTTGGTTCCATCGTTAGCCGAGAAGAAAAGGTAGTTTCCAACTGCCGTTAAAGTAGTTGCACCAGATGGAGATATACCGGGGTTGATATCGCCTTGCAGGAAAGTTCCGGCAGGAGTTCCATCCGTTTTATAAACTTCAGATCCAACGACGCCATCATCAGCGGTAAAGTAGAGGAAGTTTCCAACGGTGGTTAAGTTTGCAGGAAAAGAACTATCTGCTCCGGTAAAAACATCTGCGACCATACTGGTACCAGCGGGTGTACCATCTGTTTTCCAAATTTCTTTACCGTTGGTTCCGTCATTGGCTGAAAAATATACATCTGCGCCTAGCGCTGTCATATATTCCGGGCTAGAGCTGGAAACACCGGGGTTCATATCGGTTAGCATATTAGTACCAGCGGTAGTACCGTCGCTAATCCAGAGTTCGAAACCGTTGGCTCCGTTATTGGCTTGAAAGTAAAGCTTATTTCCGATGTTCACCATTCCTGAAATGTCTGAGCTTGGAAAACCGGGGTGGATATCTTTAAGGATAGTTGTACCGGCAGCTGTTCCGTCTGTTTTCCAGAGTTCTGCTCCAGTGACGCCGTTGTCGGCGCTAAAGTACCAGGAGCCGTTTAGCTCTACGAATCCAGTTGGGTTTGAGCCGATAAAACCGACGTTGATATCGATTAGCATTTCGGTACCAGCCGGTGTGCCGTCGCTGATCCAGAGTTCACGACCGGAGTCACCGTTGGCAGCGAAGTAGAAATTATCTCCCATATGAAAAAAGTATTCAAATTCGGACCATCCGGCTCCGGGGTTGATGTCTTTTACTAATTCTTCTTGCGCTTGTAGTTGGCTGGCAAAGAAAAAAAGAAGAAAGAGGGAAAGTGTGCTAAGTAATGATTGGCGCATTTGCGATTCATTTTTAGTTGTGTTACAAAAGTTCTTTGCGTTTCCCCTGTTGGTTTTTGGGTGAAACAAAGATTTATAAAATTCAAGTATGATTTTCAAGTATGATTTTCAAAGTTATGGTGCCGGGCTGTTGGCTTTAACAAGAGTTGATGGCCCAAAGATAAGTCATTCTTATATTTAATGCTACGTACACCGTGTGATAAATTCATTTCCCGATTCGTTTAATCCTGGGAATGGTCTACTTAAAGAACACCTTTGAAATATGCAAAAGAGGTACCAATCAGTGGTGTAAATAATTATTTTTCTGAATTGGTGGTAAAAGTTTTAGCTAACTGCTTATTGAATATCAGGGATTTATGCATAAATGTAAATTCGAATACTTGTGACGCTCGTGCTGTATTTGATTTGAATGTTACTTTTGGCCTACCTCTGGCTGGCCGAAGTAACATATAACATCCGCAAGACCCACTAAGTACACCGTGTACTAAGCAGCCACAACTATCTGCCATTCAGAATTTCCAAGTCCTGAATATCCAGCCTTAATTTTCCCTTGGAGGTAACCAGCAAGAGTACCGCCTCTTCTGCTACAAATATTTCCTGAATATTGAGATCATCAATGTTTGCGGTCATTTTAATGTTAGAGGGGATCTCAAGATTGGCCAATTGTTCCTCAATAACTTTTTTCCATTCTTTCTTTTTATCTCCAATTGGCAGGCGCAGGCTTTCTCTTAATTTCTTTTTGAGTCCTTTTTGGAAAAGCCAGGCCATGCTTTTATGCAGAAAGTTAGATGTCTTCAACTCAAAGTCCAGATTCTTTAGTTCCAGCATTTCTTCTTTGGCGTTGTAACCAGGTTTTCCGATAAGGTAAAGACTACCTTCATAACTTCCCGAAAATACAGTGTTAATGACCACTTCATCTTTCCGTCCGAATATTTTTATATCCTTTACCGTAACCGTTCTACCACCATCCTCAAAAGTCTGACCGATCAATTCCTTTTTGGCGAGTTGTTCTGCTGCTGTATATGGTATGGCCGTTTTCAGTCTGAGGTGGTAAGCGTCATGCGCTTTTTCAATTTCTGTAAAAGGCAGCAAGGGCAATAAGGTAGTATCCACTTTGAAACCACCGAGGATTACCTTTGCATCTGTTTCTATCACCAACGTGGTACTTATTTTTCTATTTGTAGTCACTATAGGGGTCATCCCCACCTTTTCAGGAACTACTTTTAACCAGGCATCATAATCGTCAGAAACCTTTATAGGCTCTTGCAATTTTTGCCAGGTGGGGACGAGGTATTCTTTGAGTGCAAAATTATCCTGCAGTTGTTTATCTATTTCTCTGGCTACTGTTTCTTTGCTTCTCTCCACCAATTTATTGGCGATGGACTTTATTGGAATGTTTACAAATCCCAGTTTAACAACCGGTTTCTTTTTCCAAACATATTTATCAATCGTTGTTTTGGTATTTAATTCCCAGTCCTCCGTAATTTTATAATCCGTCAGGAAAAACAGTTCCAGCTCTCCCTCTCCTTTTACGATCGTCAAACCAATATCCTTCCATATATAAAGGTCTAGCGGTACTTTGATATTAATGTCACTACCCTGAATCTCTAATTCGATGTCCCCACTTTTTTCAATCCGTATATCAAAGTCATCGTTTGGGCCGGATATATTGTCTCCCTGACTAAGCAGCAAATTACCAACTTGCTCATTTATCATTTTTTCCAAGTCATCTAGCTTCAACTCAACCGGCACATGGATGGAAGAGGCTGGGATATCACTTACTTTATTATAAATTTCCATAGGACGCAAAGACTTACTTGTTTTACAGGATGAGAGTAGAAGGATTAGTAGGATGCTGTTGATGGTGTGTTTGTTCATCTTTAGTTTGATTTAGATGGAGACGGAAGTTGGAAGTTTCACTCGATCGCGCGCTTCGCATTTAAAGCGTCTCAGCTCAGCAATCCCTTTGCTTCGCGAAAAGTGCCTGTCGGGCTGGCGCTCCGCCTGACGGGCTTACCGATTTTTTAGAACGCGATAGTGGGAAACTTCCGTCTTCGGTCTTTTCCTCCCACAAAGGTATTCTTCACATCCCTAAACCCTTATTTATTAAGACTAAAAATTGATTTTACCAGATTTACTAGCTTTTTTGGCTTAGTTAGTGAGCCCGTTTATGGACAAAAAGTGGTCTTAAATGTTAAAATTCGCTTTTCTTTCATTTTTTTTTGACCTTTTTTCCTGTATAAAAGAAAGCAAAGAGGTATTATTTTTTTCACAAAATGCTCGTCAAATATTTAATGCAAAAATTACTAACAACTCATTATCAATGATTTAAATAACTAAATCAGTCACAATTATTATCAATAAATTTCACACAAGGTCGTTTTTGTCCTTGTCAGAGGCATATTTAACCCCCATATTTGTATGGTAAGCGAGAGACATGAGGAGCAAAACAATAAGTAATTGATTAAAAGCAATCAATTCAAATTTACAAATAAGGATATGTTCATGGGATTATAATTTGTTACTAGTGTGTAGTTCTGGCTACCTTAGCCAGAACCACACTCTATTTTTTCCCTGCATTATATAGCTCTCCTTCGGGATAGAGCGAGTTAAAGCGCAAAAGTTGCCTTTACTACCGTCGGTTCGCCGGCACATTGATTAGGATATGTTCATGGGATTATAATTTGTTGGTGTGTAGTTCTGGCTACCTTAGCCAGAACCACACTCTATTT
>Ga0114957_1001862_pt1 | contig 21494 bp, 34 predicted proteins | sample BantaG_FD_87175 | JGI IMG/M metagenome (GOLD analysis project Ga0114957, IMG submission 87175) | Marine algal microbial communities from Bantry Bay, Ireland - BantryBay_4 metaG | ecosystem: Host-associated > Algae > Red algae > Unclassified | place: Bantry Bay, Ireland | collected 2014-11-21 | reverse complement strand
GGTGTTGGCCCGGCCCCACGTCGTCGGGGGGGGGGGGCGGGGGGGGGGGGGGGGGGGGGGGGGGGGGTGATGCGGCGGCCATGTTGTGAAAAAACACGGGAAGGGCGGGCAAGGTGAAGCAGCGCAGCGAGCGGCTGCAACACCAGGAAGGAAGACGACCGACGAGATGCGCGACGAAGACAGGGCCACAGGCATTGCTGAAAACGCACCCGACAGATAGTCGTGACCCTCGGTGGCCGCACTACTGCCGGTGCTGCACACTGTGACCCATTCTGTGGGCCAAAACGATTCCGTCTCACATTGGGAATTACTATGATTTTCTGCACTCTGAGGACAGAAATGATGCAGTACACAGCGTCTTTCTCCGGGGTTGGCAAATGAGGCGATGGCGTCAGAAGCGAGTGTTGTAAGCATGATACTCAGTACCCCGGCGTTCCAGTGTAGTCCGCGACTGCGTCTCCGGCGCATCAGACTTGCCAAGCCAATGCGTCCAAGTCGACGCGCGAAGCTGCCGTGGGCAAAGCGACGAAACAATCCGGGGCACCACGGCTATGACATGTTGCCGTCCTTGGCCGCCGGACGCATCGCATCCGAGTGCAGCTCTGTTGTTGCGTCCGACGCATTTCAGCCCTACGACGAGCTGCCGAGACCCGGTCGGGAGCGGCCGCCGCAGCAGCGCTTCGCAGGAACGAGAAAGAGTACGGCACGTTCGTCATGACCGTATAGAGGGGTTCCGGCTCAGTTACACGTACCGCCATCAAATACCACTCACATATGTACTCTGCCGATCCGACTGCTGTCAAGTAATGATGCTCGACTGATTCATCCTCCATCGTGCACGGCCAACGATCGATCGGATGTGCGCGACGACCGTGCGCGCCAAGTGTGAAGCCCCCTGCTATGGCGTGTGAGTTGTCGCGCGAGAACAGGACGCCAGGCTATGCTTGTCGCCATATTCTTGTTGTCCTATCTCAGCTTTGCAGTCCGCTGTTCTCGGAACAGCTGCGCAGCGCTGGCAAAGAACGACGTGAGGCAGATATCATTTTCTTTCTCGCTCCACAGTGGAGCGACATCGCCAAAGAGCGGGACATGAATGCCGAATCAAGTGGAACGAGGAGACGACTGGCGGACGTACCCCTCACCTGTTCGGACTGTGGTTCATGTCGTCTACTATTTGAAGCTTTGTCGTCTACGGGCCGGACGACAATCTGTCGCCCAGTGGAATAAGTGCGTGTGCGGAGAATCGTCAGAGGACTTCTCAGTGGGTCTTCACGGTCCTACCGCTGATCCACGGCTCGGGAGCCTCCGTCGCCCGCCGTGTCGGCGTGTTTGGCTGCCAGTGCGTCGCATCGGTCGTCGTTTCCTGAAGATGACAGCCCGACGTCTCGTTTTCGTGTAGAATCCGTGCTTTATTCTTTGACGTAACTATTTAGATAATTCAGTAGGAGGCAAGCGCCTCAGCAAGGCCTCCTCCCATTGTGGTGGCAGTGCCGATGTTCGCCGACGCAAGTTGTACGCAATGCCGACGGCCTACAGCGTGCCGTTCGTCGTCATTCTTAACGTGATAGTGGCCATCGTGAGGGTAGCCTGAGTATCGGAAGAATTGAGGTCTGATCAGTCAGGTGGCGTCCAAGTCGCGGCCTGCGTGGGTCGTGCCATTGGGGCCTTGTGGTGGCGTGACGGCGGCGGACGTGGAGCCGGACGTTGTGGCGAGGGCGGTGCGGCTTGTCGTGAGGGACGGTGTCCACGTTGCCGCTTGCGCGCGGCGTGAAGCTGGTTCATTTTGTCGGCTTGGTTTGGGGGGACTTAGAGCTCGACATGGTGGCGGGGGCGGTGCGGTTTGTGGTGAGGGGCGGTGTTCAAGATGCCGCTCGGTTTTGCGTGCAGTTTGCGCTTCTTACCGGCGTCGCTGCGGCGCCCGTGGTGCCGGACGCGGTGGCATGGACGGTGCAGCATGTTGCAAGCGATAATGCGTAAGCCTCTCCTTGCGTGGGGCGTGCAGCTGTTGCTTTTTGTCAGAGTGGTGGTGGCGGAAGCTGCGGCGGACGCCGAGCTGGAGGCGGTGGTGGGGGTAATTCGGCTTGTCGTGTGGGACAGCGTGCGAGATGCCGCTTACGTGAGGCGTGTAGCTGGTGATTCTTGTCGGCGTGGCCGTAGCGTGGGTGGTGCGCTTCGTCGTTTGGGACGGCTTGCATGTTGCGGCTTGAGTTAGGCGTGCAGCCGGTGCTTCTTGTCGGCGTGGCGGTGGCGGACGTGCAGCCGGACGTGGTGGCGGGGGTGGTGCGGTTCGTCATTTGGGACGACATGCATGTTGTCGCTTGCGTGAAGAATGCAGATGGTGCTTGTTTTCGGCGTGGCGGTGCCGGGGGCGGTGCGTTTCGACGCCTGGGACGGCGTGCACGTTGCCGCCTGCGCGGGGCGTGCAACATGTGCTTCTTGTTGCCTGGCGGTGGCGGGGGCGGTGCGGCTCATCGTTTTGGATGGCGTGCACGTTGCCACTCGCGTGGGGCGTACACTGATGTTTTTTGTCGGCGTGGCTGTGGCTGACGGGGAGCTGGACGTGGTGGCGGGGCTGGTGCAATTTGTTCGGCGGGACGTCTTGCAAGATGCCGCTTGCATGGCGTGAGCAGCTGGTGCTTCCTGTCGGCGTGGCGGTAGCGGGGGTGGGGCGGTTCGTCGTTTGGGACGGCGAGCATGTTGCGGCGTGAGTGAGGCGTGCAGCCGGTGCTTCTTGTAGGCGTGGCGGTGGCGGACATGCAGCCGGACATGGTGGCGGCTGTGGTGCGGTTTGTCGCGCCGAACAGCTCGCAGGTTGCCTCTTGCGTGGGGCGTACACTGATGTTTTTAGTCGGCGTGGCTGCGGCGGAAGTGGATGTGGACGTGGTGGCGGGGGTGGTGCGGTTTGTGCAGCGGGACTGCTCGCCAGGGCGAACGCGTCTTGTGTCTGAGGCGCGGTAGCGGCGCTCAGAGTGAGAACCTCTCGCCGGACTTGGCACGTGACGACGACATCTGGCTGCAGTGATGCATTCGCTTCACAGGTTGCGCAGTGCGTGAGGGCCGCATTGCTCTGAAGGACGGGTAAGCATCCGTTGTGTGAAGTGGGAGGTGTTTGGGTGGGTGCGTTGTTTTACGATGGATGGTTCCCAGGCCCGAGACAAACCGCCTCATAAGCCCCAGACGACTCCCGCGCCCAGCGACCCCCGGGAAACCCCTCGCCCATCGAGCGTGCACAAAGCACGCAGTGGCTCTCCACAATCGGAGAGCACACCTCCGGTGCGCACAGCCAGTCAGCGCCCCATGTGCGGCGAGCTAGGCCACTCAGCACCACACAAATCTCGACCCAGCACCTCGCCAATCTCCCGGAGACTCACTACACACGGGTCACCTCCGAGAAGCAAGTACATACAAATTCACACAAATACACAATGGCCGGATAAGTATACGCAATACAAGAACAACAGACCGTGTGGACTTGCCGAGCAAGGCTCAACACGTTGTTGAACAAAACGGTCTCGGTAAAGCTTTGATGAAGGACTCGGATGTAGCCGTGGTTGAGCAAAAACCTGCTGGGGACTGTACTCGAATACCAGCGCCATCTCATGCTGGAACAGTAAAGCAACGGACAAGGGTGGTATGGTGTGAGTACGAAGAGCAACGTCGATTTATGAGACAGGCGGATCAGGCACAAAATGGTGAGCGGGACTAGCAAAGTCATTGGCGTCCAGCGGACGTTGAGGGCGACAAGCGACCACATTATCATTGCGCAGCTCCCACCGACCAGCCCGGAGTACCTGAGAGCACGGCTCGTGGCCGACCCCCTTGCATACTGCGCAAATCCTGTGACACACACCCCCGCCGTAAAGATCACGATGGAAATGAACAGACAGAGGAAGATAAAACGCATCATCGACAGGAAGAGTATGGCGACAAGCAAAATCGCTGTGCGGGCACGTAAATTCGTTGTGAATCTGGTGGCCGATGGGCAGCACCCCCCCGCAGTTTTCGCATGTCGACATGCCTGAATTGGAGGAGTCAGGGTGACTGACAGAATGGGACGTGGACATCTGCGAAGAACGGCAGAACGATGGTCTTCAACACCCATTCCACCATGTCATGCACGCTGCACGCAGCGACACGGGCGGTATATCGCGCTGCAGCAATCCACGGGTTGTACAAAAAACAGAACTTCAAATAATTCTCGACATCAAGAACCATTGGCAATCGGGCTTCCCGCACTCAAACATACCGTGACGCCCAGAAGACTGTTAGACAGAATGAGCGACCACACCATACAGTGGAGCACGCGTGGTGAGCGCATGAGTGGGGGGCTCTCTCTTGTTGTGCAGAATGGGGCTTGGAACCAACTCACACATCGCGTGCTCCGAATGGTGATTCTCAACACCGCAAGAGGGGATGGCGCAGTCGCTGGCGACGGCAGGGGGCTGGTGCGATTCGATCGGCAGCAGGAATGGCGATACTCGACGGTGACGGCTGTGGAGTCGACGACGTTGACGGCTGACCCGGCCCGAGTTCAACAGCAAGATACAGCGCAATGACGGATTCTGTGGTCTTTATCTTCATTTTTTTTTTTCAACCAGGCGAGCCACCCCTCTGGACGATCGATGCAGCCGAGATCTGTTGGTTCAACACGAATGAGACCATCCATGACCACCGACCACCAATCCTAAGGCGTTGGGGTGCTGCCGGGAGCACCGTCTGCGGACTGAGTGCAGCGAGACTTGACAGAAACGTAATTCGCTGTCTGAGCCTGGAGCAATGAAGTGCCCTCAGAACCGGATTCAGGCCCAGTGCGCCCACATTAGGCTTTATCCGGACTAATGTGCTTCACGTCATCGATGCTCATACGTCGGCATCGCGGAACAAACGTTTTTCTGTACCGCAATGCGCCAGCAGCCGCACATTGCGCCCTCTCCGGCTCCTCGCCACAGTGCCTCAGTGCCAGACATCTTTCCACCCGACTGCATGCCCGTCCATTGCCGACCGACTGGGTCGGACAGATGGCGCACCCAGCATGGTCACGCCTGGTGCTCGTCTTTGGCGTGGAGAGCAAGGGTCGTTGCGGGAGGCACTTCATTGTCTGACGCTCTTCCCCATAGCGAAAGATCGAATCAGATTGAAGACAATGTGAGATATACTCGGCGATGATCGACTCAATGGACTTGCGAACCCGATCGAACTGCCCGATGATCTGGCGTCAAGAGAGCTTGCTTGCCGCTGTCGCCTGCAACAAATTCGGGTCGTCCAACAAGTCCGGCATCACATACACCAAGTTCCGGATCACAATCTCCAAGTCATTGAAGACGCCCTTGATTGGTTGCAGGTCGAGACTGTACGGTGGTAGACGCAGAGAGGGGATGCCGTTGTTTCAGAGGAACGTGTTTCCACCAGCGTTGTGGATGGGCGCATTGTCGAACAAAACTACGCAATTGTTCGACTCCTGGATCCACGGGCGCCCCGGAACATACACACCCAGCTCCGGGATGAGCAGTTGCAGGAACAATCGCCAGTCCGCCGACATCAGCGCGCCTTTCCCCACCACCACGGACTGGAAGCCCAAGATGAGGCCATCACATGATACTGTCATCGTCGTGCTTGTCCGCGGAACCGACAGGAGGTTCCGACCGTGGACGTTGTCGCGCTCGCGAGCCAACGCCCGTAGTTACAGTTGGAAGACATCGCCACCCTCTCTGTATGTCTCCGCGAATGACACGATGCAGCACTAGGGGATGTTTTTCCGGACGAGGGCGTGGACGCTCTTCACGGCGGCCGACGACTCACGAAAGAGACGGAGCGAGCGCTTGCGTGTGAAGCCTTACTTGGGCAAGTGCCGGTCGATCATACTCTTGGATGCACGCAGAGCAATAAATGCGCCGCTGGGGTGGTTGCACATCAGCTTGAGCATTTCGAAGTGTTCCCGTAACAGGGCATGCGGGTGCTCTCGCACCAGGTGCACCACGGCGGTCATGAGCGTCCTGTCAAACCGGCAGCTGTTGTGGTGCTGGTTCTGCCGCAACGGGTCCCTCCATACTGATCCGTGCTCGCGGTAGTATTTGGACCAGCGCTTGAGTGTTAACTGCTTGACGCCGATGTTCTTATAAATGACGCTCTTGCGCATCCTATTCCGCAGCAAAGTCACTGCTACAAGACGCAAGTCGACGCTGTCTATCTCAGCCAGTCAGGATAGCACAGGCACTAGCTCCTCAATGACCAAGCCCTGCTCAGCAAAGTGCTCAAACAGACACAGCAGCTCGCCAACGCGCACTTGCACGACTCGCCAAAGCAACACGCCAGCCCGCACTTGGACCCGTAGCAGCACCGCCAAAAGCATCGCGTGCACTGCCTCAACAGCCGTGCAAAGGTGTCCACCAGGTACACCGCTTCTGCCGCCGCCACGACCAGCTCAACTGCGTCGTGCACGACGCGCAAGAGCATCACGCCAGCTATCAGTTGCACCCGCAGCAGCACCGTAAGCAGCAGCGCGTGCAAAGCCTCAACAGCCTTGCCAAGATGTCCACCAGGCGCACCGCCTCCGCTGCCGCCTCCGCGAGCGTCAGAAGACGAGCATACGACACACCAGGTCCGCGTCCTCGGCGACAACTTCGTCGTGTCGCTCTGCACGTTGTGCTGCGCGCACTACGCGCGCCTGGGCCACCCCCCCCCCGAGATGCGAACCGAGGCATCCATGTCCGCGTCGCTGTCGGCGCACGTCCCCGTCGCCGACGGCGGCCGCGTCTAGATGCGAAAGCCGATCCGCCACGCGCTTCTTGCGCGCCTCCGTCACCTCCCCCCCGCCATGAAAACCAAGCCGACCGCGTCCGCGTCGACGACAGCGCCCGTGTCGTGGCGCGATGCCGGGTGCGCTACGCACTCACTGCGCGGCTCCGCCCCAGCCGCTCGGAGCCTTAAAACAACTCTCCAGACGGCGCCGACGTGGTGCCGCCGTTAAAGCACAGCGACACACTGCGCATGCGGCCGCTCTTCAACTTCGGGCGCCACGACGGCGCCCGGCACCAGCAGGCAAACGAACGCAACGTGAGCACCGCGTGTATGCGTCTCCGACCGGTAACTTCGTCGTGCGACTGCACTTGCGTGTGTCAGAGATATTGTTCTCACTGTGCAATGGCGCGCGATCATTGAATGACAGCTCTCAGGAAACTTACAGAGATCCGCTCCACCGCCCCCCTCTGTAGCGCACAAATCCAGTAGATTTTGTCTTTCTCGAAAGTGATACGAACAAAAGAAAGGCTCGTGTTGTGCACGCAATAGGAGCCGTCCTCGAATTAACGACGACTCTCGGGCGCATACGCTGGGCGCAGAAACAAAAGGCGCGTCGTATGGTCGTCATTGCACAATAAGTTCAGGTGCGCTTCCAGTGGCACAAACGACGCGCTCAATGCACCGGAAAAATGGAAGCCTTTTCAATGACAAAGGACGGGGCACAACGCGAAGCGCGCATGAGGTTCTCATTGATGCACCTCGCCGGCGGCCGACGGCACCGCGTCGTGTAGGTCCCTGAGAAGCAGCACACGTACACTTCCCTCAACCCACCCTGGCACTTCGTATCCATCATCAAACAACGACTCCTCTCCGGCGCACAGCGGCACCTTTGCAAACAGCCTGACTCTAACCTCGCCACACACGCTCAACAGCTTCGAATCGACGTTGGCATGCTCCGTCGTGCGGAAATTCATGAATTTCATCCGGTTGCCCACCCGTGTAGCGTCTATGTTCACCGTCTTAATGATGAAGTACAGGATGCTCACCCCCTTGGCGTCGTACACGCGCCTACGCGAGGCCGCCTCCGCATATGAGATGAGGTTACCGACGTACCCACCAACAAGGTCCTCCTCCGCCGCACCTTCAGCAGCGAGGAGACCGAATCCGTGAGCGTCCGAGCGACCGAGCACGCAACGAATGCGGGCATCGACTTGAAGTTGGACGTTACGACAGCAACGGCCGTCTACAACGCCTCCGGCAGCGACACCCCCGCTCTGAACGTCAGCCGCAATCAGCAACCTCGCAACTCGTAGTACCTGCCCACCGGCACAGTAGTACTACCGGGCCCCCTAGGCGCCAGGGGGCCGCCGCGGGGACGTCGGCGGCGCCGGGGGACGCGGCACCCGACAGGGGGTGGCGACGCCAGCGGCGGTGGTGGCCGACGGGACGGCGAGGCGGGGGCCGGAACGATGCGGCCGCCCCGCTGCCCGGCTCGGGCCACCGGAGGAGCGTACGCGACCCGCCACACCCGGCACGCGGGCCCCGCGGGAGGCCGGGTTGGCGCGCCCGAGAGGGCGCTGGCGCGCCCGAGAGGGCGCGGCAGGCGACGGCCGACAGGGCGCCACGCGGCGGGTGCAGCGCGTTGCGCGTGGGACGGTTACTCCCCCTTGTCTGTAAAGATCGCCTCGGGGGACTTGAGATGCACGGAGGGAATTATCTGCATTGGTTGGTGACGGCCCGGGTCAATTCCCATTTGGGGGAACTGGGCCCGGGCGACGGCTTCCGCCCTTTTAGGACGAAGGGCGACGACGGTGGGAGGCACCGTCGTCGCCGGCTGGTACACCGTGTCTTCATGTCTTGGCGTTTCGATCGGCCTGAATTCCCGGAACTCGAGACCCATAGCGGGTGTCGCGCGAGCGGCCGAGACGGCTGTTACTTCGCTCCCCCGGAGGTCACTCCCCTGATTGTGGTACTACATTTGGCGCTCCGGGTGAGACCCGCTGCACGCACGCGGTGCGTATCGCGGATCGACACTTTTTTCGGCACCAAGAGTCGGGGGACCTTCGGGGGTTGTATTGCGGTGCGGTGACGGAGGACATCCGATCGATACGCGGGCCCCGCTTCCATGGCCCGCGGATCTTTCTCATCTTCCCCGCTCGACGAGGGCGCTCTTCCGTTTAGGATGCCCGGCACTAGCCGGGTGACGGTCGCGCCACCGGCGGGAGACCTCGAGGCAACGCCGGCGTTGGGCGCCGTGGCCCCCGTTGGGGGTGGACGGGCGGTCCCGGGTGGCGGAGGCGGTACGGTGGCAGGTGAGTCGAGCTCCCTGCCGAAGAACCCCGGCCACACGCCGACCACTAAGGCTCGCCCTCCTTCCGGCGCGGGACGGACGTCTACGCTGGCAGAGTCCCAGCGTGGGGGCGTGGGGGTTCATCCCTCGGCCCTGGATGGGCAGGGCAGTGCCCGGTCGGGGCGCCGCCCTTCGGCCCACCTCGCGTGGAGGCGGTTGGAAGCTCATCGGGTACCCGGACTGGTGGGCAGCCCGCCAGCTTGGGACCGATCCGAGCAGCGGACGCGCTGTCGCCGGAGGAAGAGGAGCGACAGCGTCAGGAGCTATAGAGAGTTTTCGGGGTCACCCCGGAAGACGTGGCCCGGGCACAGTGGAAGCGTACCACCCGGGACCACTGGTCACTCGACGCACTGTCGAAGGTGGGTGGGACAGAACCCAGCCTACATGGGATCGTCGGCGCAGCAGCCCAAGGGGTGTCGTGGCCGGCGACCGACACGGGACACCTGCGCCACCTACCCCAGGTATTCCGAGACGCAGCGGAGGAGACGTCTACCGCGGCATCGGACGGGACCCCGGTCCATGCGCGTAGCGCGGCCGTCGCCATGCCTCTCGCCGCGGCCCAGGGGCCATCCCCCGCGTCCGCGAGCGCGAGCGCGCCGGCACAACCGGGACCCGGACCGGGCGCCCCCGGGGGGCGTCCGGCCGTTGGGGGCCTCGGCATAGCGGGGTCCACCCTCACAATGAAGGCCGCGCTGACCGCCCGACGCGGTCGCAGTCGCAGCGGGCCGCCAAGCGTTGGCGCCCCAAAGAGGCTTCGACGCGGGGAAGCCGCCGGCGGCGGCGCTTACGACGCGACGCGTCGCCCCAGTCCTCGGGGCCCCCCTCCTCGACCGCGAGCGAGCCCAGTCCGTCGGACTCGTCCTCCGACTCGAGCGGGGCTGACTCGACGGGTAGCAGCAGCGGCGTGACATCCGCCTCTGCCGCCGGCAGCAATCCTGGAGCAACCCGCCGCCGACAACGGGCACGTGCGGCCGACAAACCCTCGGAGCGTGCCATGGTGCAAAAGGCACTGCGCGCCTTCCGGCGGGAGCAGCGGAAGGACACCGTAGTCGACCCCCGCTTCAAGGTACTACTGTCGGCAGAGCGGTACCGGATCGCGCAGCGAGGAGGCCGCCTGCACTTCCCGCGAGGCAACTCCATCCGCGTCATCCGCGCGGACATCAAGGCATTGATGCGCACCTCGCCGCAGTTCGTGGGTGACACCCCGCTGGGGTTGGTGGCGTTCCTCGGGAACTTCCAGACGGCGTGCGACGGGCGCGGCCTGAATTAGGGGACAACAGTGACACTACTGCAGTACGTCGTCACGAGCGAGGTGCTCGTGGTGCTTCAGCGAGCCAAGGATGAGCATGCCTCGCGGCAGCTCACGTTCAAGCGCGCGGTCCGCGCGCTGCTCAATGAGTACCTCGACGGGGACGACCTGGTGGACCACCTTCAGTCGCTCATGCAAGCGTCCCTGGAGAAGTGGGAGGACGAGCACGAGTTTGCGAACCGCATCCTCGATGCCAACCGCGCCTTGGGCTCGGTCCTGCAAGAGTCCGAGCTGAAGAGTATCCTACTCAACGGCGTCGGACGAGAAGACCGGGCCCTTGGGCGCAACTTCAACACCAAGGGCCGGAACTTCCCCAAGCTACGCAAGTTCCTCGCCAAGACCGGAGCAGCCACCCTTAAGGCGCGGGGGTTCAAGCTCCAAGCCAAGCCCAAGGGGAGCACCCCCCGGTCGGCCGGTGGCGAAGAACGGGAGGCCCGTCGGGCCCGGCCGGCGGCGTCCGTCGCCCTCCCGGTGGGAACCGCCTTGGTCGCGGCGGCCCGCGCCGTCACGGATTACGGGACCGGGGCGAAACGGGCCGTGTGGGCCGCGGTACTGGCCGCATCGGCGACGCCCGTCGAGTACGGCCCTCCGGACGACGTCCCGGTACTACCGGTGGATAGCCTCCTGCACGCGTCGGGCTGGCAACAACAGCCCGCGTGGGGCGGGCGCCCGGAGCTGTGCCCCGTTCGTACGGGGGCGGGGCGCGGGCGCGGCACCCTGTCGCCGGGCACCCCCGCGTCCCCGCGGACGGGTACCATTTTGTCGCACTCTGACCTCCCCCCGAGGTTCCCTTGTGGCGGGGCCCCTCCACCGCGCGGTGGCGCATAGGGTGGCGCGCCTGAGACGGGGGCCCCGCGCCGGCGGCGGGGGGCCTGCTCGTTCTGTGGCCACGTGGGACACTGGGTGTGAAAATGCTCCGCCCAGTTCCCCATAGTGCGGGCCCACGGACGCGCGCTGCGCGGGGCCGTCGCGGCACACCGGAACGGATAGGGACCCGCACCGCCGGCGCCCCGGCCTCTGGGCGCGGGACCGCCTTTCGCGCCCCTGCCGCCGGCCGTACCCGGCAATGCGTCCGGCCCGCCGGGCACGGCCGCGTTCGTCCACGCCGTGAAAACGGATTATCGGGCGAACCCGGACGCTTCGGGCAACGAGGGGGAGAGCTTCTCCGAGGAGTGGGCCGCGGGCGCCGACGACGCGGGACACGGGGACGGCCGCACCTGCCACGCTCAGGGAAACGCGTAAGGGGCAGCCCCATGAGTGGGCTGCCCGCGGACGGCGTCCGTCTCCAGGCACACCGGCACTGTTACATCACGGCGACCCGCCTGCGCCAGGTCCGCAAGCGGCGGGCAGCAGTGGAGATACCGCCAGCGCCCGCCTTCTGCCCCCGCATCCTAGCGCTGCCTGGCAAGGGCAGCAGTGCCGCGGCGGAAGTACCTGACCATTCCGCCGTCCCAGCGGCGCCGGAGGCCACCAAGACTGTCCCTCCGTCTCCGCAGGTTGCCGCATCGGTACTGGCCCTTGGCCACTCCGACCCCCGACCGTGGGGCCGTGGGGATGGCATTTCGGCGGACACACCCGCCAATGAGGCAAGCAGCGGGGGGGGGCTCCGACGGCGCCTCGGTGGGCGTGCCCGGCGCGAGCGTACCCGCTTTCGCCACGACGCCGCCGCCGTCGCGTACCCCGCGGAAGCGCCGGACACCCCGTCCGGGGGCGGGGAAGAGCTACTTTCTCATCCTCCACAACTACCGCATCGTGGCCTCTCTGGGCCTGGATAAGCTGTCCCTCGTCGCGCTCGGCGTCGTCCTGAACACGGGGGTGGACCCCAACCTGGTCCGCCGGAACGCCCTCTCCCCTGACTGGTTCCGCCAGGTGGTTCCTCCAAGGAGGAATAGCCGGTACGCCTCTAGGACGCCAACAACGCGCGGTTGCGCACTAGCGGTACCGTCACGCTGTGGCTTCAGATGAGCGGCCGGATCGTCCCTGTACCCTTCCTCGTCGTCGAAGTCCTGTCGGTCCCAGTTACCCTGGGCTTTAAGGTCACCGAAGACCACGCCCACGCCATCCTGCCTCAGGACCGATCCATCTGTTGGACGGACAAGTCCGTCACGGCGATCCTGCGGGGGCCATTGGACGATGGCGACCGCTCGATGGGCGTCTCCTGCGTTCTCCGCTCGACGCACAGGACGCGGCTCCCGCCGTCGGCGGCCACGGTCTTCTGGGTGCGAACCATGTGGGGAGGCCTGGGCCAGGTGTTCGGCGACTCGCGCCTGTTCACAACAGATTCTGTCACCATTGCCAACGGCGTGCACGACATCGTGCCGGGGCCATCCTTCTTGGTCATCGTGACCAATGTCGGCGCGCGTGAGGTCATCCTCCGGCAGAGAGCCAAGGTCGGCTACGTCGAGCTGCTCACTACGGGCGTCGTGCAGGTGCCCCACGGGGCAGCCCATGAGACGCTGCCCGCCCCGGCTTTCACGACGGCAACGGCCGCCAAGGGCGTGGTGGAAGCGGTGTCGGGCACCCGGTGCGACCCTACACCGAGGCGGGGCCCAGACACGGCGGCGCCAACGGACGGGGGCCCGCGGCGCCAGAGCGACCCCGGGATCCTGGCAAAGGGGACGCCTTGCCTGTCGCAGGGCAACGCGGACCCCCATCTCAAGTGGAGGATGTGGAACGACCGGATGCCGATAAGGCGCTGCAAGCCCGGATCCGCCGCATGCTGGACCAGCACAAGGCAATGGGGACGGGCCAGGCGCTAGGCGTCATCAAGGCCACTCAACACCGCATCGACTTGAACGCCGGCGCCAGGCCCGTCCGCTTTGCGCCGCGTCGCGCGGGCCACACGGCACGGGAGGCCGAAACGGCCGAGATCAAGCGGCAGCTGGAGGCGGATTTTATCGAACCGACGTCGTCGGAATGGGGCTTTCCGGTCGTGCTCGTCCCTAAGAAGGATGGCACCCTCCGCTTCCGCGTCGTTTATCGACTGCTGAACTTCGTGACTAAGAAGAACTCATACCCACTGCCCCGAATGGAAGAGTGCATCGACAGCCTCGGCGTGGCGACCATCTTCTCGACGCTGGATTGCAATGCCGGCTACTGGCAGGTTGCCATCGCACCCGAAGACATTAAAAAGACGGCTTTCGTGTGCCACGAGGGCGCCTACCAGTATAGAAGGATGCCAATCGGCTTGACGGACGCGCCCGCGACGTTCCAGCAGGCGCTGGACATCATCCTCTCCGGGGTGAAGTGGCAAAGATGCCTCATCTACCTCGACGATGTCATAGTGTATTCCAAGACGGAGGAGGAGCATGTCGGCCATGTCGATCGCGTCTTACACCTGCTGCGAGACGCGGGAGTGACACTCCGGCTGCCTAAATGCCGGTTCTTTCGTAGGACCGTGGAGTACCTCGGGCACGAGATCAAGCCGGGCCGGCTTGGCGTGATGGACGCGCACACGCGTGTACTGCGCGTGGCGCACTTCCCCACGACCCGCACGCACGTCCGGAGCTTCGTGGGGATGCGCAACGGCTCTCGCCGGTTCGTGCCGATCTTCGCCCGGATAGCGGCGCCATTGACGGACCTCATGGGGTCCACTGCCCCTATCCTAGAACCACCCGCCACGCCATTGCAGCAGCAGGCGTTCGACCGGCTCAAGAAGGCGCTCACGACCCCACCGATCCTCGCACTCTCGCGGTGCGCGCAGAAGTACGTCCTCTACGTTGATGCCTGCGGGACGCAAGTAGGCGCCGCCCTGCTCCAGGAGCAAGACGACCGAAAGCTCCAGCCGGTCGCGTATTTCAGCCAGCGGCTGGCGAAAAAACGAACTCCCCCACTGGGCCACGGAAAAAGAGTGCCTGGCGGTCGTCTGGGCGTCGCTCAAACTCCGCCCCTACCTTGAGGGTGACCGATTTCTCGTGCGCACGGACCACGACTGCCTCCGGTGATCCTCAACATGGAGGGCTCCGGTAACCCCCGCTCGGCACGCTGACGCTCACGCCTGAGCGAGTTGGAAGTCGACGTTGCCTACAAGCCGGGGATGACGCATTACATGGCGGACAGAATCTCCCGCCTGGAGTCAGGGGGTAGGGACGAGACGGCGTTCGACGACGCTGTCCCCGCCTTCGCCGTGCGGGCAAATACGGTCCGGGGGCTCGACGCCGCCAAATACGTCGGCGACCCCACGTTCCGTGACATCGACCGCGACGCGGTGCTGTCTGCCCAAGCCAAGGATGGGTACTGCCAAGAGGTTGTCAAGGCCCTGAACGCCGGCCGGCGCATCCCGTTCTTCGAGGACCCCGATGGGATTCTCCGCCGACGCGCGGATCCCGACGGCGCACACCAAGTGGTGGTCCCGACCTCCTTGCAGGAGCGGGTCCTCCACCTGGATCACGCCTCGACCCTCGCGGGGCATGCCGGTGAGTCCTGCGTGTACGCGGCGACGCGGCGGTATTACGACTGGGAGGGAATGGCGGCCGACGTCGTCTCCTACGTTAAGAAGTGCGACAGCTGTGCGCGACAGCGGGTGCGGCCCCTGGCACGGCGCTCGCCCCTTACCCTGTTCCCCGCCACGATGCCCTTTCAGCACATCGCGGTGAACCTCTACGTGCCCCTCGACAAGACGGCCGCCGGCCACCGGTTCATCCTGGTGATCACCGATAGGTTCACCAAACTGGTGCGTGCCATCCCGATGGACGGTACGTCAGCAGTGGACTGCGCATCGGTCCTCCTGGACTACTGGGTTACTGCCTATGGTCCGCCGGACCGGCTGCTCTCTGACGGGGGACCCCAGTTCACAAGCCACTTCTGGGGCAAGGTTTGCAACCTGCTCTCCATTGAGCCTAAGGAGACATCCCGTCGCACCCACAGACGAACGGGCAGACGGAGAGGTTCAACCGCACGATGCACACGATCCTCAACCACTACGTGGCGGAACATCCGCGGTCGTGGGACCAACTCCTCGGGGCACGTACGCTGGCGGATAATAGTCGCCCGCACCGGAGCACCGAGGTCGCGCCGTACAAGTTGGTCAACCCCGTGGGGGTGTCGAGCTGGGCATTCAAGGACTTCCCAAAAACCGGGGCGTACCCTCTCAGGGCGCTGCGCGGCACCGCTGCCGAGAAGCGGGCCCAAGCCGCCCTCCTGAACAGACTCGTGCGGCTCATCCCTCAGATGCGGGAAACGCTCAAGGCGACTCAAAGGCGCTACAAGCACGACCACGACAAGCGCCTTGCGCAGCGCGCGAAGAAGCTCACCGTGGGCAGCTGCGCGTGGCTGCGCGACCACGCCAAGGAGGAGGGTGCCGGTGGCAAACTGACGCACGTCGCCCGCGGGCCGTACCGCTGGTTTCCAGGGACGGACTCACGGTCCTCCTGGACGTGGATGGGGAACACCGCCGCGAGAACGTCGCGCACGTCGTCCGCGCCTGGGGCGCGGCCGCCGAGTACCTCGCCCAGCACCCCGCGCTGCGGGAGGCTCGATCGTTTCACGGGGCGGAGGCCGACGGCCAGCAATACGCCGTGAACCGCATCGCGGACCGCGCGACATTGCCCGACGGGTCTCTCCGAGCCCACATTTACTGGACCGGGTACCCGCACCCCACCTCGATGGACGCGGCGAACGCCCCGCATGAGACATTGCGCGTTTACCTACGCCGCGCCACGCGTTTGGGGTTGCCCCACACGTCCGCCGACCCGCCGCCGGCGGCCCCGTGAGACGCGGCGCCCGCCATCGGCACCGCCACAAGCAGCGCCGCAGCGCCACCCCCGGCCGTCCGCGCCTAACTTTTTGGGTCGGCACAGCGGCTGGGCGCGGCAGGGGGGGGGGTTGTGGTTTCTCGGGGTTTGCTGGGGTCTATGGGTCTGTAGAGACGTGCGGGGCGGCAGACGGGGAGCGGACGCACCACGCGGGAATCCACTGCTGGTCGCATAGGCGAAAGGAAGCACAAGGCGACAGTCGCGACTTTATGACGCGGTGGACGACGGCCTAACGCCGTCGAAGCAAGAACGGCGCCGAAGGGGCAAGGGGGACGCCCCCAGTCGTGGCTGCGATACTCCCACACGTGGACGGGGCGGCCCGCCTGTCGCAGGACGCGCCGCAGAGCAGCGTGAAACTGCTTCGCCCGCGTACGCGGGGACTCCAGGCAGGGAGGGACGACGCCGGCGAGCATGATGCGGAGGTACTCGACTATGGCAGCGGTGACCTCGCGGGTCCCCACTGCGGCCCAGTTGACGGACGGGTCGTACCCGAACAAGGCGACAACCTGTCCGGACGTCAGCGAGTCCCGCCACTCCGTGGCCATCACCGGGATAGGGGGCGTCCATAACGCGGATAACCACCAATCGTGGGCGATGTCCGTCTGCCCCTGGATGGGGGTCACGACGGGACCCGTGACGCCCAGTTCAAGCGGCGCCGGCGCGGGACCGTCGTTGTTGTACCCCTCATCCCAACACACGGAGCGCGGACCGGCGGCTGAACTGATACCGGCGGTCGGGTAGCACACGCCGCCGCGGCGGTGCTCAGGGCCCCAACAGCGGTTCCCGCCGGCGTCGTCCCCGTGGCCGCGACCGCCGTCAGCGGGCCATGCGGGCCCGTCGCAGGCGGTGGCCGCATGGCCGCGACCATTACCCGAAGCGGGCGCCCAGCCGCCACCACGGTCGTGCCTTACATCGGTGTGGCGGCCATGCCCGCCCTCCCAGCGATCCTTGCGGTCGCGACGGGGGGCAGCGGCACCGCCGCCCGACTCGAGCGCCCACCCGCCGACAGGGCTGTAGTCGGCTGCGCCGGAGTGGTCGTCACGCCCCTAAGCGTCCCAGCGACCGTCACGCGCCGCGCCGGCGCCACCTCCCGGGCCTCCGCACGTGAGCCCCAATCGGTGCCACCCGCAAGGGTCAACGCGGCCAAGCCGCGGGGGCCGGCGGCAGACCCGTCGAGACCCCTGGCATTTGCCTCCCACTCGTCCTCCTCGTGGTCCCGAGGACCGTGCTCGCCCCCGGGGGGCCCCCACGCGGGGAAGGCGGCTGGCCCCGCAGCCGCACCCGAAGATGCGACGGCCTGGGACCCGGAGGCCAGGAACCCCGACTGGGCCGGGCCGCCACGCGCCATGTCGGCGTGACGCCGCTTCCGCTCGCGGTAAGCAGCCGACGCGGCCGCCTCCCCCGCAGATGGCGGAACGGTATCCAGGTCGGTCGAGGGAAAGCCGGCCGGCACCGTCCAGGACCCCACTGTCACGGGCAGCGCCGGCGGCGTGACGTCCGCGAGCCGGGGCTCCACCAGCATGACCCCCAACGGGGCTTGCGGCGACCGCGGGACGCTCACGACGCGAACGTATTTGCATCGCCGAACAGCAACGTTTTCCACTTGGTGGGGCAGCAGTGTGCTGGCCGCATGCCGGCTTTGGTCTTGATGGTACGGTAACCGGTCGTGGACCGCCTGCCAGGGCACCGCCCTCATGATGGCGTCGTACTCCGCCAAAGCGTCGGTGACGGAGCCGTCACCCGGCGCTAGGTCACCGACCGAGAACTTCTCCGTCAAGGCGTAGTAGCACGGCGACGACTGGAAGACGCGGTGCGTCTCGCGGTACGCCCATAGCAGCCCCGACACGATGGCGGCCGTCATCATGACGTAGGCGTAACCCTGGGTAGGGTGACACGGTGACGCCTGCAGCAGCGATTGCTGCTGATGTAAGACTGGCGGATACTCGTGCGTCAGCAAACGCGGCGTCGCGTACCGCCCGGCCATCGCCGGCGACAAGGGCGCCCGCGCCGGCGCCAAGCAGATTCCGGAGCGCATAGGGAGGAAGATGGCCCCATGCTCCGCCCGTCGGGCGGTCACGAGCTCACTGCGGGAGCGGCGCGCGGCCTCCAACGCCAAATCGGCCAGGGCGGTCGCCGCGCCCACCGGGGCCAGGGAGAGTAGGGGCCCTACGCCCCAGAAGTTGACAGGCGCCAAGGAATTGCCAACCGGAACCGCGGGGCAATGGCGTAGGCGGGTGTGCCAGTCGTCGAGGTAGGCGTCCTCCTCGTCGCCGGCGACGAACCGTTGATCCGCCACGGGGTGCGGAACCAAGAGCCCCCGACCCAAATTGCACATAAACATGCAGCGCAGCCATCCCGCGCTGCCGCCGACGGAACGGACGAAGGAAGCGAAGTCGCGGTCGGCCGCCGGCCGGTCGTCGTACCCCGCCGTCTTGGCAAACTCCTGAAAGGACCGCCACACGGCGTGCGCCCCACCTGTGTCTCGAGGATGGGCGGGCTGGAAGACGTCACTGACGAGCTGCCAGTCGGCCGAGGCGACTGGCGGCCCCAACGGAGCGAGCCACGCCCGGACGGCGGGTGGCGCCGGCCGTTGCGGGATCGCGGGGGCAGCCTGCCCCAGAAGCAGCGGACGCTGCTCCGGCACGCTCGCGGATCCCCCGCCAGGGCCAGGGACAGGGCCCGCCGCTATCACAGGCGTCGGGGACGTCGCTGACTCGGCCCCGGTGCCGGCCACCGCAACGGCGCCCGCCGGGCGGGGCGGCTTTCGCCACTCCCGTCCGTTCGGGTCGTACGGGAGCCGCATGCCCGGCGGCACCGACGAACAAACGGCGACGGTTGAACGGCGCCCGGGCGGTCCCGGCGTCGTCGGCGCGGCGGACGTCGACGCCGGTCCCGAAGCGGCGGCCGCCCTGGACGGGCACGACGCGGGCGCGTGGGACGGATCCCCGACGGCGCCGGCGGAAGGCGTCGCCGGGGACGGCTCCATCTCAGCCGATGAGGATGTAGTACTATGAGGCCCCCTATGCGCCAGGGGGCCGCCGCGGGGACGTCGGCAGCGCCGGGGGACGCGGCACCCGACACGGGGTGGCGACGCCAGCGGCGGTGGTGGCCGACGGAACGGCGACGAAGGGGGCCGGGACGATGCGGCCGCCCCGCTGCCCAGCTCGAGCCACCGGAGGAGCGTACCCGACATGCCGCGCCCGGCACGCGGGCCTCGCTGGGGGCCGTGTTGGCGCGCCGGAGAGGGCGCTGGCGCGCCTGAGAGGGCGCGGCAGGCGACGGCCGACCGGGCGCCACGCGGCGGGTGCAGCGCGTTGCGCGTGGGACGGTTACTCCCCCTCGTCTGTAATGATCGCCTCGGGGGACTTGAGATGCACGGAGGGAATTATCTGCATTGGTTGGTGACGGCCCGGGTCAATTCCCATTTGGGGGAACTGGGCCCGGGCGACGGTTTCCGCCCATTTAGGACGAAGGGCGACAACGGTGGGGGGCACCGTCGTCGCCGACTGGTACACCGTGTCTTCATGTCTTGGCGTTTCGATTGGCCTGACTTCCCGGTCCTCGAGCCCCATAGCGGGTGTCGCGCGAGCGGCCGAGACGGCTGTTACTTCGCTCCTCCGGAGGTGACCCCCCTTATTGTGGTATCACAGGCACGGTGCACGCCGTCATCCGGTGAGTTAGGCACACCGTCGACCTCAGTTTTTGGATGCCAAAGCGTACTGCAAGTGTCGCAGGCATCGGGGTCGCACTCTCTGTCCATCGCGAAACACGGGCAATCATCCGTGTCGCACCTCTAAGGCGGCTCACATGCACATCAGATGCGACGACCGCAGAACCGAGACCCAGGCGCTGTGACACTCTCGCCGATTGAGCGTGCACAGCCTATGCCTGCTGAAGACGGCGAGCCCGCCATCCAGCGATACTGAGCGCAACCACACGTCTTCTCGCACGCCAACCCGGTGCGTGCGCACCGAAACCGCTCCTCTGTACTCTCCCTGCTGTGAAGCAGGGCGCAAATTCGTGCGCCTTGTCCGGCGCGCAGGGGTCGTCCTTGCTGTTGGTCGTGCCCGATTGACGGGAGGCGCGAGAGCTGCCAAGAGATCAATTCGGGGCAGGGGGGCACTGCGACGCCGTTGCCGACCCCCCGATGTTCTCGTCCAACCCGCCGGCGCCACTCCCCGCCGTCACCTCATAACTTTCGACAGCTTTGAGGCCAGGGTCCTGCAGCAACCGCTCCACCGGTGAAGCGCAGAGCAGAGAGAGCCCCGGAACTTTCGAAAACTCAGCCACGCGGCGACACGTCTTGGCAGCCACAAACCGAGAAAGGCGGCAGGTATCCTGCACACCGAAGATTTCAGCTCCCATCTGCAGCCGCCCCACCTGGTCTACTCGCCAACCGCCCACAGCACGAGGCACGGAACGCATGAACGCTCGCACGCGGGGGTCGAGACGGCACTCAAAGCGCCCACTGGACACCTGTGCGATTGCCGAGTGGTGGACTCGGGCGCGACGCCCACGCCACAGAGAAGGCAGCGACGTCCGCTGCCAGACGTCATCGACTCGTGCAACTTTTACATCTTCCGCAAGCATGGTTGGAGGCCAACGAGCATCGGCGTCGCGCTTCGAAGAGGAGGTACCACCTGTAACGGCCGAGCTTTCGCCAACAGAAGCGCCGACAACGTTGCTAAAAAAAAGTGACCCAGTCCCGCCCGCAGTGGTGCGCCTGGTGCGTCCCACGAAATGCCCGGCGACGTCGCCATCGCGTGGGGCAACAGCAGCGCTTTCATGCACAAAAGTGGAAACCAGCGGGCAGCCGCGGCACCCTTCATCTGGCCCAACGTCTGTGCGCCGCGCGTGGGCCACGGTCGAGCCAACACGTAGCTCAACACTCGGACCAAAGTGCAGACCTGTCGCTCTCGCCCACTAGAAGATTCCGAGAGCCGTGCGCCTGCGCCGGCGCGTGGGGCAACTGGGGCGACTTCCGTGTAGCCCCAAACGTGGTGGGTAGACCACTCTAGCCCGTCCGCGGCCGCACCGTCGGCGCCACGAGTAAGACCAACCGAGCGAGGGCGAAGCGGCACAGCTTGTGTGTTGAGAGGTCAAAAACCAACTACGCCACATGACCGGTGTGACTGGCCTGGGGAGCTGAACATCACCAGTTCAACGCTCCCCCCAGCTCCTCAGGGCCAGGCTCGTCTGACCCACGACTCGGAATTGCCTCTCCTGCAAGTTCCTTCGTCCCCCTCCTGGGGCGCAGCCGTGGCGAATCTCGAACCCGCGACCTCTCAGAACTAAATCCAGCGCGAGCTGGGCCCATAACCTGTTGAAACGCAGTGGGGATAGG
>Ga0114957_1001861_pt1 | contig 21511 bp, 21 predicted proteins | sample BantaG_FD_87175 | JGI IMG/M metagenome (GOLD analysis project Ga0114957, IMG submission 87175) | Marine algal microbial communities from Bantry Bay, Ireland - BantryBay_4 metaG | ecosystem: Host-associated > Algae > Red algae > Unclassified | place: Bantry Bay, Ireland | collected 2014-11-21 | reverse complement strand
GGTTCGCGCTCCGCGCCCCCCGTAGGCCCGGGAGCGCGCGTACCCCGCGCTCGGCGTGGCCGACCCGTCGGCGGCGGGGGGGGGGCGGGGGGCGGGGCCCCGGGGGGGGGGGGGGGGGGCGGGGCGGGGGGGGGGGGTCGGGGGGGGGGGGGGGGGGGGGGGGGGGGGGGGGGGGGCCCCCGCGGTGGCCGCGTCGGTCAGGGGCGCGGGCGTGTCGGCGCCCAACTCGGCCCACACGGCCGCGAGTGACGGTACCGGCTTCCCTGCCAGGTCCGACCCGGCCTGTGGTAGCGAAAAGTGTACCAAAGAGAGGGCGAGGCAAGGGACCGCACCACGGCGCAAGGAAGGCCATCGATGGGGGCCCGGCGGTCACACCCCAGATGGAAGCAACGCCAGCAAACGGTTAGAAAAACAAAATGTGTGAGCAGCCCCGCACCAAAAAAGAGTACGCTTTGGTCGAGGCGCCGCAAAACAACTACCCGGCCTCTCCCCTCCTCGTGGGGCGCGACCAACCCGCCGCGGTTCCATACCTCTGCGGGTGCCGCCTCGCTGGCGCCATGAGAGGACTGCCGCTTGCCAGCCCGACTCGGCTGTATTCTCCGGCTGGGCATGGCAGCGCCTCGGGCACGACACAGATGGCCTGCAACGGTGGCGTCCGACACGACAGCGATGGCGCCGAGCGAGACGTCGACTCCACCGTCCCTCCGCAGGCGCCGCAAGCGTCCTGGGCGGTTGGGCGCGGGCGGAAACCAGCCGCGGGCGCAACGACGAGGCGCTCCACCAAACCGTGTCCCGTCAGCGTCGTTGTTTTCGTGGTCAACCAAAAAAGCCAGAAGAGATCCATTGCCCAATCAACGGAGCTGATCAGAGGGCGCGCGGCTCAGGCCGGTACAGATCCTTGCAGGGTGGAACAAAAGGTGACGAACGGCCATCCACGTTTTCATTTTCCACGTGGGGGCCCATTAGTGGGCAGCAGAAACCAAAACTCCATCGGCGAGATGGACAGCTTCGAAGCTGTAAGCTTCCATGCCCTCGAAACGCCGGCCGCGTCTTCGTCACCACGGCTCCCGACCGGTCGGGGCGGTCGACCGTCCGCTCCCCACCACAGTTGCTGTGACGCCCATGCGGTGAGCCCGGCTGTTGGGGCCTGGTTGCTCCTTCAGGCTGCCACAACCAGAGCCGGCCTACCTCCTACTCTTTGTATCTGACCAAGTGCCGCCGCCCCCTCCCAAGCTCTTCCTGCCTCGCTCCACGCGTGTGGGGGCCGTCGACGACGCGGCGGCGGTCGGATCCCCCAGCCCGCCGGCGCCATGGCGCCGACCAACCTCATAGGCCGCGTCATGCAGTGGTTGGCCAACGAAATCATTGTCAAGGGCCTCGGCTCCAATCCCGCCTTTCAGCGCTTTGCCGTCCGCTCGGCCGAGCAGGCGCAGGCGCTGGCCAAGCAGGCGGCCGACGTGGCTGCAGAGGCGGCGTCCAACCCCAACGTGCGCGCGCTGCGGGAGGAGGGCACCGCCGCCGTGCGGGCGGCTGCGGAGCGTGCCGCCGCCGTGCGGCGGGCGGCGGGGGAGGTGGGCGACGGCGTCGGCGGCTTTGCGGCGGCCGTCAAGGAGGAGCTGAAGCGCGTGTCGGCGGAGAGCGGGGCGGCGGGGGTGTACAAGCGGCCGCCACCACCGCCCCCGCCGCAGTCGTGAGCAGCGCAGCGGCCGCGTGGGTGGCCGATGCGGGGGTTGCGGCGTGTCGCCGCGGGGCGCCGTGGGTCTCGGCGCGCGGTGGGGCTGAGGCGGTGCCGAGCAGGGAGCTCTGGGGCATCATGGTCACGGTTGTCAAGCAGCCTGGCCTGTGGGCGGACGCCACTGCATCGGGCGACGCTCGTTTTAGGGCTCTGACGCGTGCCGTCGTGCCGTCTGTGTCTGGGGGGATCAATGCCTCCTTACAAGCCGCACTGGCACGAGTGCGAGAGCTGTGGCGGTGCCTGTGAAAGGACTGCCGGGGCCGTTTGGTCTGGCTGCTTCTGCATCCATGTACCTTGCGGGTCACCTAGAGTCATTTGCGCGCCGAGTCGCTCCTGTCCACGATCATGGTCTCCCTCGGTTGTCAATGTTGCACTTTTGGCACGGGGTGGTTCTTCGTCACCTTTGCCTGAGCTTGACACCAAGTCCCTGCTGCATCAACCAGGAGGTTCTGTTGGGTAGGAAGCTGCTCTCGCATAAACATCACGAACAGCACGTGTTGTACTTGCTCTGCTGTGTCACGTCCTTGGGTTGGCAACAGCATGGACACAGTATTCAATCCACTCCCACAGCCGTAACTGGTACGAGCCGGCGGCCAATTTACTTTTTGGTCTGCACCGTGGCCCTCAAGGCCCGCTTGATGCTCTCCAGCGCGGTGTCTACCTGCTCCTCGGTGACGACCAGTGGCGGGGACAACCGAATAATGTTGCCGTGCGTCGGCTTGGCAAGCACCCCCGCGTGCGCCATATTAACACACACCCGCCACGCCGTCCCGCCCTCCCGGCCGTCGTCCTTGACCTGAAAGGCGTTCATCAGCCCCCGCCCGCGCACGGCGGTGATCAGGTTCGAGCCGCGGGTGCCCGACTGGGACAACTTGGTCAGGCCGTCGCGCAGCTGCTGACCGCGCGCCACCGAGCTGGCGCACAGCTCTTCCTTCTCTAGGATGTCCAGTGCGACGCCGGCAACGGCGGCGCCCAGGGGGTTGCCCCCGTACGTGGAGCCGTGGTCCCCCGGCGACAGTACGCCCATCACCTCATCGCTGGCCAACACGGCCGACACGGGCAGCATGCCCCCAGAAAGGGCTTTGCCCAACACGACAATGTCTGCCCGCGCATCGGGGCCGTCGTGCTCCGTGGCGAGCATGTAACCGGTGCGACCAAGGCCCGTCTGGACCTCGTCCGCAATGAGGAGCACGCGGTGTTTGCGGCAAAGACGCCCGACCGCGGCCATGTAGCCCTCATCGGGGATGATGACGCCGGCTTCTCCCTGAATGGGCTCGACCATGAAGGCAGCCACGTTCGGGTCCGCCTCAAGCGCCGCCTTCAACGCGCCAACGTCGTTGTACGGGATTTGCGAGAAGCCCGGCACCAGGGGCCCGAAGCCCCGGAAGCTCCCCACATCGCCTGATGTGGACACCGCAGCGATGGTCCGCCCCCAAAAGTTGCCCCGCGCAAAGAGCACCCGCGCCGCATTGTCCGAAATGCCCTTGACCTCATAGCCCCACCGGCGGGCCAGCTTGACCGCCGTCTCTCCACCCTCCACACCCGTGTTCATTGGCAGCGCGCGGTCATATCCAAAGGTCGTGCACAGCCGCTCGAGCAGCGGCCCAAGCCGGTTGTTGTAGAAGGCGCGGGAGGTCAGCGTCAGAGTCGCAGCTTGGGAGGCCATGGCCGCCACGAGCCGCGGATGGCAGTGCCCCTGATTGACCGCTGAATACGCGGCGAGGAAGTCCAGGTAGGCGGTGCCTTGAACGTCCCACACCATGGCGCCAATGCCGTGAGAGAGCACCACCGGCAGGGGCGCGTAGTTGGACGCTCCGTAACGAGCCTCGACGGCAATGGCTTCAGCAGCGCGGTCATTGCGACGCTTGCTGTCACCTACAGCAATCACATCAGAGCCGTCGTTATCCGCGAGCGGGCCGCCACGAATCGCCGTCGAGTGCAAGCCCTTTGCGGTTTTGCCACGGCCGACAGTAGCAGCGCCCGGCATAATCGGCGCACTCGATGTCACGGCAAATCCTCCAGAGGAGCGCGGTCGGGCATGGCGACCATGGTGCCTCGAGCCGAGGGCATGTACACCCACCAGTGTTGACGCAGGTGGATGGGGATGGGGGGTAGACCATAAGGAGCTGCCGAGAAGACTCAATCGACGCAGCACCGAGCAGCGCAGGGAGAGCATGGTGCAACAGGTACGGTCAACGGCAACAGCGCAACCGCGACTGGCTGCAAGCCAGCACCTCGCTCAACTGCTGGCGTGTCGCTGCGACTTGTACTGGCACGTAGAAGGTCCAAAAACCGCGCATCCCTGCAGAGCGTCCCGCAAACGCGCATCCGCCAGTCCCCCGAGAGATGTCTCCGGGTGAGTCGTTGAGGAGCACAGCGCCGAAGGCAAGACAGAGCCAGCTGAACGAGGCGATGCTGATGCCACCGGAAATCTCACGAGCTTCCACATCCGAATATGGTTTGAAAAGATGATGCATTGGGGACCACTTCGCGCTCGACAGAACACAAGCAGTAGGGTTTCTTCCACTCGTACTGTATTTACAGATGCCAGCGACAGGAAAGGGACAGACTACATACACCCAGAAGAAAGCACGACCAAGGGATGGCAAACAAGTGGCCGCAAGAAGACGACGAGAAACAAAACAACCCAGAGGACCCCACCTCGCGCAGGGAAGAACAATGTACAAGCCCGTGGTACATCCACATGAGCACTCAGCACAGGGCGTGGCGGTTGGGGATGACCTGCGGGGTATGGTGCGGAACAGCATGGCGATCAGCGCTGTCAACGTGGTCGGCCATGAACTTGACCATGAAGCGGTACAGCGCGTTGACCGCCTCATCCGGCACGCCGTTGTAAAGCGTGACGCGCAGGCCCGGGAAGAGCGGATGACAAAACAGCTGGTAGATGCCACTAGCCTCCGACTCGCGGCAGAAGGCTTCCTCGAGCCCGTCGACCAACCCGTCCTTGACACGGAAGGGGATGTTCATCATGCTCCGTACCGGCTTATCCACGTTCTTCAACGTGTAGAAGCTGTTGCTGGCCTCGATCAGTGAGTAGATCTGGTCCGACCGGCGGCGGACCCGCTTCTGTACCGCCCTCAGTCCACCGAGGTCCTTCAGGTCCTGCAACACCAGACCGCACATATAAATCAAGTACGTCGGTGGCGTGTTGTACAGCGACGGGACCGGCTTGCTCTCCGCCGACAGCTTGTACGACAGCACCGATGGGCAAAGTGGGGACGCCCGGTCCAGCAGATCGTCCCGCACAATGACAACCGTGAAGCCGGCAGGCCCCAGGTTCTTGCCGCCCGACGCGTAGATTAGGCCGTACTTGCTGACGTCGACGGGGCGCGAGAGCAGTGTCGACGTGAAGTCGGCCACCAGCGGCGGCGAGCCTGCTGGCAGCACGGGGTCCTCCAGCAGCTCCACCCCGTGGATGGTCTCGTTCGCGCAGACGTGGACGTACGCCGAGTCGGGGGAGATGTCCCAGGTGCTGGCTGATGGCAGCTTTGTGAAATTGTCGACAGTGCCGTCATACGCGAGGCGCACGTCACAGTAGCGAGCGGCCTCCTTCATCGCCCGCTGCGACCAAAAGCCAGTATTGAGGTAGTCGGCCTGCTTCTTGTCGCCCAGCAGATTAAGAGGAACAGCCGCGAACTAACCAGACGTGAGACGGCACGAGGTGAGGAGACCCAAGCAGAGTACGGTCCAAAAGAAACAGCAGGGAACAGGGGGCATCAGCACGCCAGTCAACAAAAAGGAGACATGGTACCCAACCGTGACTCACCATACCTGACACCCGACCACCACGAGGCATGGTTCGCTGAGCAGGGACAGCTGCGTGACACAAGTTCACGGGGCTATTCCCTGAACAGCAAGCACGTAATCCCACACGACCAGAACCGCAGCCCAACCTGACAGCCTCACTACGTACCTGACCGTGGGCCCCGCCCTGCATGAACAACACATGGTAGGCATCCGGAATGGATAGCAGCGAGCGGAGGTCCTCTGCCGCCTGGGACATAGCGTTCTGGACTGGCCCGCCCGCGTCGCGGTGGCTCAGCTCCATCATCCCTATGCCGGAGCCGCCGTAGTCACAAAACTCAGCCGCCGCCGTACGCATCACCGACTCGGGGAGGCATGCGGGGCCGGCCGAAAAGTTGTGCGCCCGCTTGGAAAGGGAGTCGTCAAACTTGACCCCCATGCTGTTGGCGCCCTTACCCATGATGAAGGTGCGGTCGAGGCACGGTGGCGCGCAGGCGGCCGAAGTCGTCCGTACACCGTTGACAGCAAGGGAAGGGGCAGGTGTCGTCAGCGCCCGCACGGCGACGCGGCTCGGGCGACGGAAAGAGAACGACGGCAAAAGCAGACCAATAGCTAGTCAGCGGTGGGGCAGGTGCATGAGTGGCTCGGCCGCCGTCGGTTGTGCAGGTCGTGGTAGATATAGTAAATACCCCACAGCACGCCCGGCTGGGATGGGGCCCCCCCACATCCTGCCGAGGACGCCCCCTCGAGGACGCCCCCACCACCCAGGGAACCCCCTGCACAAAGGGCGTCTGAAGGCCCACCGGCTGCAGGGAAACGGGGGGGAAGCCAGGGGGAAGCCAAAGGCGAAAAAAACCGCCAAAACGCGTGCGAGGAGTGGGATTGGGGGCACCGCTGTGCATCGCCCGGGGATTCCACTGGCTGAACGGCCAAGCCTGGGGGGTGGCCGCGCGGGGCTGAAAGAGCGCCTCAGGCCACGCCCCAACACAACAGGGATCGGGCCAGGTCGGCCACCTGCGGATGCCATGTCGGCCGCGCGAAGGCGAAACAGGTATAGACGGCAGCGGCAGAGTGAGCGAGGGGGGGGCAGGGGAAGGCGCGCTACGGGGGTAGGGGATAGGAGGCAGGCCCCAGGCGGCCAGGGGTCGGGGCGCCGCCAGCAGCAACGAACGGGGCTCCCACAAACGGGGGCCTGCAAAGAGCCAACTGTGACAGGCATGGTCAACAACCCCCCCGCCCAGCGGCCCTGCTGGCGGGGGGGTTGGCTCTTCGACCCCCGCCCAGAGTGCCAAAAGGCGCCATCATGGCGCCGATCGCGGCAGCCGCTAAGCAGTGTCTGGTCACAATCGCTCAGACCGCTAACAGTCGCGGAAGAACACGATGAGCGGTGACGGATGAACTACCGCTGCCCGTTCGATGGTCTCGCGACACTTTCGTTGCGCGACTTTTGGGTTTGGGGGCAGCTGAGTGCTTCAATCAGGACCCACGGGCCCGCTTGGATGCACTCCGCGGCACCTTACGGTGCGAGCAGACCAGGGCCATATCTAAGAAAAACGGGGCTCGCGGCGTGCCTTGCTGGACGCGCCGATCTAGGAAGAGACACTCCAAGCACGGGCGGACGGACGGGAGACTCGTTTAAGGGCAGCTTGCACGGGAATTTTCAGTTCGGGGGTCCTGTCTTTGAACAGGAGCCCGAACGGGAGTGACTCCCGTTCAGCCGGTCATCGCCGCAGGCCCTCGCAGTGATCTGTCAGACACGAGTGGTGATGTTAGGAGTGTTGTTAGTTCAGCCAATGGCATGTATGGAACCTAACAGGCACCTTAACTGAAGTCTAATGACGGCTCTGCCTCCTCAGAGCGTGGGCAGCCGCGAGGAATTTGGCCGGCAAGGACGTTTGGTTGTCGGTGCATTCGTTGCTCACTTCGCCCAGTCCTTTGTGAGCCCTGGGTGCTGGATGTCTTTTCGCGCAGAGACGAGCCGCTGTGACCGAGTCTCGGGCGCTGCGGATGCCCCCGCAAGCGAGTCGCGGACGTGCGTCTGACACAGTTCTGAGATGCAGTGGCCATTGTCACAGCGTTCATGAACACTAGAAGCAAAACGGAGCGCAGTCCCTGGACAATGGAGGTCCGAGACTGAGATCACCAAGGCACCAGCGACTAAGACGCAAGCAACAGCCAGATAGAGGGGACCGCAAGGGAATGAGGGGGTGATTTCCGCGTCACGCCGACGCCATTTGAATCGGCAGGGAGGAACACAGAGCTCGGGGTCAACGGGTGCGCGGACACACATCAGAGAAGAGGAAAGCGTGACGAGCGCAATAACCCGGGAAAGAACAGCGCAAAAACACACATGTACTCCCCCCGTCACCCCCCGGAAAACAGCCAACACCACAATCGCGCCATGCCGCTCGCACGCGCCCTCGCAATGGCACAAGACGTGTAATCAAAGGCCAGGGCATAGAGCGCGACTATTCCAGGGGAAAAGAAGGGTTGGTGAAGAACCGGATTGCGCCGCGACGGGCCTCCGTGTCCTCTTTGTTTGAAGGCATCGAAAACAGGCCCAGCCGCTCCGCAAAGTCGAACCAACCCTCATGGATATTATCCTCGCGGTAGATACAGGAGGCGTCGATGAGTCCCAGCGCCGGGTACGTGGACTTGTTGGGAGGCACTTCCCACGCAAGCTGCGTGCAGCCGTACTTGCTTAGCACACAGCCTGGGCGCGGCTCCGCGCGCTGCAGCCGCTGCACGACAATGCCACTACGGCGCTTCGTGCCAAGCGAGCGGAGCACGAGCCCAAGTCGACCCCAGCGCATGCTGCCGTCCCAAGATTTGTTCCTCACGAATGACATCCATGGCTTTCCCATCAAGTCCGCCGTTACGCGCAGGAGCTGCATGCGCGTAAGAGCCGCCGACTCAATGCGCGCCATGATCCGCGCCGTCATGCGGACAGTGACCCAGTCACTGTCCTCGAGGTCAAACAAGTCGCCAAGGTTGGCGGGCCCGGGGCTCTCCCGAAGCAAGCCGATCGTCATCCGCCTCCCACGGCCGGTGAACGACAGATCGGAAGTGTTGGAGGGCGATGTGGTGGCGCTGCCGTCATCGCCGCTCGTGCCGCCGTCGCTGCCGCCCCCCCTAGGCAAGTCGAGTTCTTGCAGGACCGCTGATTGGGTCTTGTTGCATCTCATCATCTGCAGGGAGACGTTGGGCCCACTCTTGTTGCCGCGCTTGAACATCTGCTTACACGTTGAATGGAGTCGCTTGTTCTCCGACAGGTCCCGTTCCCAGAGTTTGCCACGAGTCCGCAGCTTGTCTCCCAAATGCATGACGAGCCGGTGAATCTTGGTCGTGTGCACGTGACCGTAGATCAGTTACATGTAGTCGACGCCGAGCGTCGTGGCGTCCGCCTTCATGGCCTTGATTTGGCCCTCGGTTATGGAAGTCGTATCACCGATGTTGTCCCCAAAAAGGGCCCCTCCGAGGCGTGCCGCGAGGCATATCAGCTCGATTTCTGCGTCGTGAAGCGGCACTTTTCCGATGATGTAGAGATAACGGTGCGACCGGGCGACTTCTGGGCCAGGGAGCAAGTTGCCCATGGTGGCGAGAGGAGCGACGGGGTCGGCAGCGTCGGGCCCCGTCTCGAACTGCCAACCGCCATTCGAGTCACTGTCCGTCGCGCTGCTCTCGGAAGACGTCGCATTGGAAGGGACGGGCAGTTGGGCCCGAAAAGACCGGTTGTCGGGCGAGACTGGAGCACCGTCAAGCAGAGATGTGCAGGGATCGTGGCTGTCGCGCGGCCCGGCGGCGCCAGGTAGCATGAATGGCGAGAAGGCAGAGACGTGTCGCCAGCTGCTCCCCGTCATCGTTGCTTGGGATTCGGTTGTGGGCACAAAGCAGCTGTAAAGCTGATTAGAGTGAAGGGAAACACAGCAACAAGGCAACAAAAGAGGTGCGTGTCTTGGATCAGATGGCATGTGTCGTCCCACAGGGATCGGATGCACAGCTTCCTTGCTCATGTCTTCATCCCGTGCAGGAACGCACCCCTCTTATCAAGAACAGGCCGCACCCCTCCGCATCACTGCCGAGCTACTCCCCATGATACACCGCAATAAAAAAATGAATAAAACGTACACTGGCGGTGCCGGCGAAGCCTTGCAGTTGCGCCCAAGCTCCCACCCGCGCACATTGATGGCGTTCAACGTGGCGGAAAGCGAGCCAAAGCGCGCTCCTTCACGCCGCTCGCAAAGAGAATGCAGCACCGCCGAGAGCCTTCGCGCCAGCATGCGGAGATACCCAGATTCCGAACATGCAAAACGTCGAAAGACACGATGCGGAAGAGGCTTGCTGCCCGAGTCCCCGGACTGTGGACAACTCCCAGGGCAGGAACGAATGCCAGGGAGCTGTGCTCATTCCCGAGGGCGCGACGGCGGCTTCGATGGGGACCCTTCCGCCTGACCTTTGCCGCCGCCACCTGGGAATCCAGCTTTGCGATGACGTCGCACCTCTCCATGCGGGAGGCAGCGTCCAGCCGTTCACCTGGCGGTGGATAGGTGAACATCTCAAGCAATGACACGAACCTGGGCGACGAGCTGCAATCGACGCTGCCGCAACTGCCGGCTCATGGGGCAATGTCGACGCGTCCAGCCGCTAGCCGGCGCCGCCCCCGCGCCGCAGCCCCTTGCGGCTCCTCGAGCTGGTCAACGACGACTGAACCGCGACGCGAGCCTACCGGTTTGTCTCCGGGGAGTTAAGGAGCGGATGGTGGGAGGAGCCTCGCTGTAGTTGCGTCACGGCTGACGCAGCTGCAGGCATCCGTCACTGCGGGCTTGTTGGACGTGCGCCGGGAGCTGACTGGCCACCGCAGGGAGCTCGCTGAGACGAACAGCAGCTTCCGCATGGTGGTGAAGAAGATTGACGACATCGCCGAATTGCCGGACCATTTGGCGGCTTCGATGGTTACGCAGCGGCGGGCACTTTTCAAGTTGGGCGCCGACATGTTCAAGGGTTCTAAGACGCACCGCGAGGCCGCGGCGGCGTTGGCGGCGCCAGTTAACGGCGGGCAGCGCGCGAGGTCGCCAGCTCGTCCCAGTAACGAGGGAGCGATGGAGCGTCAAGACGCTGAGTGGGTGCTCAAGTCAAACGTACGGTGCTTGGGTGGCCCGATTATGACGTGCCGCAGATAATATAGCCGCCCACTGCTGCGCTTTGCCCTTCTCTTGGTGTTGACGTTTGTGTTTGTGTGTAGGTCTCGTTCGACTACTAACTTGACTCGCTCACCTGTGCCTTTCCCTCATGTTGCTTTCTTGTAGCACCGCTGTTCTACTCACGCTCTCTGATTGACCTATGGCGCCGTAAGCCTTGCAGCAGTGGCTCCAGGCGCGCTTCGTCATCCTGCCATGCACGGGTGACATTTGTGTCTCCATGTGGGAGGTCAACATCTTTCTCCGCGAATGGGTCATGCGCCGCGGGCCCGTTGACGCACGAGAGGCGGTCCGTCTGATTGAGAAGAAGTGGCACTTGCCGGTGCGCGCCAAGCGAGCGGCTGCCGAGGACGACGAGGCGGAGCCCGCCGCTGTCGCCCTCAGCAAAAGCGCGACAATGGCTTATCAATACCAGCATCGGGCGGTCTTCCCCTGCTACCAGCACATCGGCCATAAATCTGTTTGGGCGTTCGCCACGTACACCAACGACGTGGGGGCGCGCGACGCGCTGAGGAGCATGCGTGGCACGCAGACAAAGGTCGCGATCGTCTTCTCGCCCGACGAGGCGTGTGACATGCTGCAGAACGACGCTTTTATCACGGAGTCGGTCGCACGCCTTAGGCACCGTCTTCTCGTCGTTCGGCGTCCTCCACCGCTTCGCTGACGCTGGACAGACGCGCGGGGGGGCGCGGGCGCTGATGTGCTGGCTGGGGCACGTGGCTGTGGTCGCCATGAAGGTGCGGCAGCACCTCAAGATGCGCTTCGTAATCCAAGAAAAGCAAGATAACGACGAGGCTGCGGTGGCAGCGTCAGCGGCGGCCGCTGCGGTGGGAGCGGCATCGTATGCTGCGGGAGCGTCACCTGCCGACGACCCTTTTGAGTCGTGAGCAGCTTGTGCGGCTACTGCGTCGGCAGCAGCTGCAGCCGCGGTGGTTACGCCGGTACTCAACACCGGTCACCGCGCAGAGTTAGTTGAGAAGCTCACCATTACGGCCGTTCTATCAAACACCTCGCACGCCAACTGTTGCACAACTCTTACAAATCGGCATCTGCGACCCCGTGGAGGCCGATATGTAAGAGTAGTGCAACAGTTAGCGTGCGAGGTTGCTGCGAGAACGGCCGTATGAGCCGCCTGTTGTCCATCCAGGACGCGTGAGCAAGTAATGGATTGTGTCTAATCGACTGCGCCAACCCGCACCGCGCCAACCCCTCACACCGCTCGCAGCCGCCGAAAACGCAGACAACCCAGATTGCCGATGCCGGTGGCGCGCCTGCTGCTGGGGTCGTTAGAGCGACGGATGTGACGGCAGCTCGCGGGGCAGCCGAAAACGCTGGCTCAGGGGTGACAGCGACTGCAGGGGGAGTAGTGGGGGCTTCTCCGGCTGTTCTGGGATCTGATGCAATGCTGGATGAACCACCCAGGGATTCCGCCGCATGAACGGACCAGTAAATCCTTGTCGATGGTAGCGACGGGCAGGAGTGGTTCACCGAGGATGAGAAGGAGGCACCTATGTGGCGCCGGTGCGACGGTGGTGACGGTGGTGTCGCTGTGCGCCGCGCACGCCTGGAGCAGACTCGCCTTCATGTGGCGCGCGCAGCGGCGGCAAGCGTTGTGCTGAAGGAGGTGAACGAACGAGAGCACTGCGTGGGGTTTGCGCTTGATGGTTGGACTTGGGGGCGCTGTGCCGGACGTGCGTGGCTTTCTTGACGATGGGCGGCTTGGGGTCTGCCACCCGCTGCCCGTCGCACGTTGGCACAGTGGTTTGCTTCTGTTTCGTGTTTCCGCGGCCACTTGGGGTCTGGCACGCTACCCCCGCTTCGTGCGGGTGGAAATCACTCTTCTTTATCTCTGCTTTCCCCTTGCGACGGGACAGCCTCGCTCCTGGTCACGGGGTGACGCGGTCGCGACTGGTCTTGAGTGCATATGATGCCTCGTCAGCATGGCAGCAAAGAGTATCGTAAAACAGCGCGGTAGCGCTGCCCGGCGGGACCATCCACGGGCGGGATGCAGCACGAAAACAGGCCGTACGGTTGCGCACTGTGGGGGAACCGCATGCGTGGCGGCCGTCCCAATGAAATGCGGGAACCTGGGTCACGGACTGTGCCGGTCCTTGCCCCGGCAGCTCTTAGCCAAACTAAGCCTCCAGTCTCTAAACCCGAAGTGCTCTCGTGACTGGGGCCGAGCACACAGAACGCGCCTTGAACGGGAGCCGCTCCCGTTCGGAGCTTGTTCAATGACGGGAGCGTGAATGGGAGCGACTCCTGCTCGTCGTGTTGAATGTTCTGATACTCAGTTGTAAAAGGGTGGTGGGACGGCTCTGTCCGACGTGCTGGAAGACCCGCCTGACCAAGACGCCGCCCTGTACCCGCCATCTTGCGCTGCTATTGGATGCAGGTCCGAGGCCCGACCGACTCTATCCTGAGGACGGCCCTGTGCGGCAAGCGCCGAATCTGACAAAAAAAACGGCCACTCTGTGCTTGCCGCGCCCGGTACAGGTAATGGGACTATCAAGGAAACACGATGTCTGATGGTCACCTCTGATTCTGACCGGAGCGCTTGTTCCGTTCTGGCCCGGCTCCATTTTTACTCGAATTTAAGGAACAAGGGGAGAGTGATAGCGGACCGGTAGGATGGCGCGCGGACCCAGCATTCTCGGTTCCGTGCAGGTTGTGGGTGACCTCTCTCGAGCCGTTGGCGGCACAACTGAACAGCCGAGGGTGCGACAGACTACGCCCATCTGCTTTACTCAGATCAAAAACTGGACCTCTTTGCATCAGCTTCCATTGCGAAATCACTGTTTCATTGGCTCAGGTGGCGGTTAATGATGCTGAAGCGGATGTTGCGGATCCAGTTTTTGTGAGAAGCACCATAATTGGCAGCCGGTCTCAGATCCCTGTCAGAACATGATGAGTTCGACTCTCTGATCGACAGCAGGAGTTAAACAGTCACACGCACAAGCTCCTCTCGAGTTGTTGTGACTTCGTATTGTTCTGGAACAACGCATCATTTGATGTTCCGTATTCTCTGCGGCGTGTTTCCTGCGCTTGCCCGCCCTTCGCTTTCTTCCTTCTACCCTTCTTCCACGCCATGTATCTGCTTGTATGCGCAGGGTGTGAAGCGGTCTACCCCCTTCCCTCCCTCATTGCCTGTGCCTGCGCAGTTGGCCAGTCCTGTGACCACCTGTGTCATTCCCAGAACCCAGCCACAAGGCAGGGGGAATGGAGAACTGAACGGGAAGAGTGGGGACGGCTAGAAGTGGGAAAGAGAGGAAGCGGAGGAGAGGGAGAGGGGAAGGAGGGGAGGGGAGAGAAGGAACGGGCGGGGGGAGGGAGGGAGGAAGAGTAGAACACAGGAGGAGGGCAGCTGGAGGAAAACCGACGACGCGGGGGGATGTGATGAGGCGAGACCTCTTTTAAGGTGAGCCCCAATGACGGTGGCGGATTGATCTTGGCTCGTTGGATGGCTGAAGCTTGTTGCCCGCCCAAAATGGTTGGCGCCTTGGGTGGGTGCATTGCGGGCGTAACCCTCCCACTTTGCCGCATGCGGCACATCTGCGCTTGGATCGGCTGCTCCGACAGCCCGGCTCGCCATTGTTTCTGATCCTGACGTCCCGGCCACGCCCCCCCCTCCCCTGCTCCTCATTCCCCCCCTCTCCACCTTCCCCCGCCACCCGCCCCCCCACCCTTACCCATTCCTAGCCGTTCTTCGACCCCATTGCATTTTTACAATCACCCCAACCTCCGGTGTCTGGTGTTCGTCCTCCGTCTGTCCCACAGGTGAGGTCACCACTGGGGAAGAGGGCAGCTGCGGTAGCACAAGGAGGGGGGGGGGAGAGAGGGGAGGCCGCTTCATCCCCTGTGCATACAAGCAAAACAGATACATGGGGTGGGAAAAGTGTAGAAGGAAAAAAGCGAAGGGCGGGCGAGCGCAGGAAACACTCCGCAGGGAAAACGGAACATCAAATGATGTGTTGTTCCAGAATAATGCGAAGTAACAATAACTGGATAGGAGCATGTGCGTGGGGCTGTCTAACTCCTGCTGTCGATCAGAGAGTAGAATTGAAAATGTTCTGACCGGGATCTGAGACCGGCCGCCGATTGGTCAACTAAGGATCTGAGTACAGCAGATGGGCATGTTCAGTTACAGTTCATTCTCATTAAAACGTCTACTCTGATGCATATGAACCTGCCGGATTGAAGTTTAAAGTCGCTTGTCTCCGATTCGCTGAAGACATTTGAAGCCTTCGAACTATGCTACGGCGGCTCGGCTTCGTTTCAGTCTTGTCGCGTGCGATTGGACCGTGAAGGGCGTTGTCATGATCATAATTAAGTATCTGGCCACGTCCCCCCTACTGCCCCAGCACCTTTTCTCGGTCAGAATCCTGAGTTCGTTACCTGTCAGCTCACGCCGTCCTCACATTGTCTGATATGGAGCCGAACTGTCCCACACCATCAGGCCCCGCATCACCAAATTTGGAACTGCCAGAGGTGGTCCGCTCCAGAAGCCATGGCTTTTGAACAGCATCGAGCGCCTCAATTCGTTAGCCATCGCGCATATTATCTGCGCCAACTTCGGTTTTGTTTCGTAGAAGTCTCTTGCACCCGTGGACGTTATAACGAGAGTGCACTGTACTCCATGCAACAGCCTCAGGCCCCACCTGTAGCGTAGCGTTTTAGATTGGAGTGGGGGGCCGGCAGGCGGACGCGTGTCGGACAGAGCAACCTTTTCCAGCCACACTCCCCTCAGCCGGCTCAGGCCCTGTCTTATCGTCGTTCTGCCAAAAAGTGGAGAGTCCAGGCCTGTCAAAGAGGCGCTTTTGTGCGTTTGATTGGCCCAAACGTCGATCCGCCTGTCTGGGTCTGTCCAGCTTTTGGCGCAACGACCATAACGGAGGCGTTCGACCATTGTCTGGACACGAATACAGGCCTACTATCAGTCAGACACGTGGCCGAAGGTGTGTCTGGCCAATCAGCACTCTGTATTCCCGCTCGAGACTGTGCCGTCAAGACAATGCTCTGAGTCGACGAGCCGCTGCCTTATCATCGAATTTGGTCGGTCCATTGTGCAAGGCTCTCCCTCGCCGCAGTTGCCGACGAGCGGACCTCCACCGACAACTGCCATCCAACTCGCGGCTGTACCGAAGCCTTCGTCTGGACAGTATTGTGAACGTCTCGTCTGTGCACTGCGTCCTGGAGAGGAGTTGTTGAGACGGGGGTCTCCCCCAGGCGGTTCTCACTGGAGCGTCTCATGAGCTTTCGCGTGAACGCCTCGGGTGCGCCGAACCCGAGCTGGGCTGCGCGCCTCCCACGAGGGTGCGTATGTCGATGACGGGCATTCGCAGCCAGCCAATAGAAACCGCCCAGCCGTCGTGCCGTCGACCATGTGACCAAGTGACGAGAAATGGGGGCTACTGGTCCACGAACGAATTGGTCGCTGGAGTACATGGGCGACGCACTTCCGAACAGAGTACCTGACACAGCTTTTATAAACGGCTTCTTTGTCAGTTGATGACACACGGTTTGGAGCATGACGCTGTCGTCGACGCCCGTGCCCCTCCCTGCCCTCCCCCCTCTCACCGTTCCCAGATATGGTTTGCTCTTACCGCCTTGGCTGTTCTATGCTTATCAAGTCGACGAATAGTCTGTACAATGATCCTATTCTGATCGTCACTGCGGAGCATTCGAGACGAACAGCCGACGAAAGAGGAGAAGGGTGGACACGAAGCAAGGGGGGGGGGTCGACCCAAAACGATTGAAACACGACCGGATGGGAGTACAGGGGGAAGGGTAGGAGGAGAAGTAGAGAGACACACAGAGTGCGGGAGCGGTGTGCGGAAGTAAAAATAGGGTGAGCATGCGACCCAGCCAGAAAACTGGTAACTGTTACCACCCACGTGGAAGATAGGTGCTTTAGGCAGGATCGCATGACGCAGTACTGCGTCGGGGCGGGAGGACTGCAGTCCTCCCACGGAATGCACTGTGTTTCTAACATTTGCTGATAGCCCCCCTACAAGGTGGCTATTGCGGCGTTTTGCTCGTTGCGATTTCATTGGCTGAGCGCGAATGTCCATCATCGACATTCGCGCCTCGTTTACGCCCTGGCGCCTCCTGGAGAGGGAATTGACGCTCCCAGTACTGCCAGAAGACAGACGAGCTGGAGATGCAATGTGCGTCATCAAAGCACTACGAGCACACGGCCGTGTCTCTAGTGCCGTACGGCACTAGAGAAGCACGCAGATTGGCGGAGCACCAAGGCGATAGTGGAGACGGTGAGACGTGATAGATGGCGCACAAACGGCAGAGCAGAGACTTGCACCCGCTCAACATGAAGCAGCGTGTCACGCACGCGATTGCTGACTGAGTTTGACCCCCCTGGTCATGCCGCTGCGCTGCCATACATCGACTTCAGGGCGGCAAGCTTGGCGTCGTAAGAGAAGCGCACCTGCCAGTCGGCGGCTCCCTCCGCATCCGCTGTCAAGATCGTCTGGCAGACGGTGAAGCCGAGGAGCCCCTCCTTGCCGCCGGTGCGGCCGCTGCCAGACGCGCGGCGCCCTCCAAACGGCACGGCCGAGTGCACGACCTGGAGCACACAGTCGTTGATTACCACGCCGCCCGTGACCAGCTGCCGCGCCAGGCGGTCCCCAAGCCCGCCGGGTGCCGTGTCCCTCGTGAAGACGTAGCCGCCCAGCCCAAACTCCGTGGCGTTAGCCGCTACGATGGCCTCCTCGGGGGAGGAGACGCGAACGATGGGGAGGACCGGCCCAAAGGTTTCTTCTTTCAAGAGGGGCGTCGCGGCGGCGCTGTCGCCATCGGTGGCCGTTGCGCCCGTCGTTGCCTCGCCGTCTGAGGCGCGCTTGGCTGGGGACGGCCCGTCGGGGACCGTCAGGACCGTCGGCTGGAAGAAGACGCCATCCGCTTTGCCTCCGGTGAGGACCTTGGCGCCCGCCGCGACCGCCGCATCGACGTGCGCTTGGACGGTCTTCAGTTGGCGTGCTACAGTTGCGCACCCGTATGTCGCATCGGGCTTGTCCCCGTGTGTGTCCCCATGGTCACACCCGCTGGCGAGGGTGCCTCCACACGTTGCAGGCGTGTAGCCATAGGACACCTACAGAGTGGTCCACGAGTGGGGTCAGCAAAATGCAGTGCGCCACAACAGGATGATGGCAAAAGCAGGAGTGCGGAAAGCGCATCAGAACCAACAGCGCATACCCAACAGCAGCACAAACACAAAGAAGCAATAAGGCAGTAGAGCAGAGCAAGAGCGTGGGCAAGAGAGAGCAGTCATCGTACCTTCTCGTTGACGTGCTTCACCATGGCTGCGACAAAGTCTTCATACACACTCTCCACGACGTACGCTCGCTCGACGCCAATGCTTTGGCCGAGAAGAGGCAAATGCACCCAGAGGAGTGCCAGAGCAACAGTCAGACAGCAACAAATGCAGGTAATGCGCGTCAGGACAGGCAATCCAGACAGACCGGAACGCACGCTTGTCCAGAGTACTGGGGTTCCAAGGCGAAGCGATACCACGTCCGACGTGAGAAAGAAAACATCAACATACCAACACTGCCCTGCATTGTAGGCCATGCCATACGAAAGGGCCTCTGCTGCAGCCGAAATGTCCGCGTCCCCACACACAATGGCCGCGTCTTTGCCACCGAGCTCCAACGTGCACCCCACCCCCCCAGCGGCCGCCGCGATGGCGACCTTGCGCCCAACCCCAACGCTGCCGATGAAGAGCACGTGGTCCGGCTTGCCGACCGCCGCGTCGACGAGCGCCGCCCCCACGTCGCCCGCCCCGTGAAAGACGGTCACGAGCGGCGCCAGCCGCCCCGCTGCCAGCTCGGCCAGTAGTTCCTCAATGAGTAGGCCAATCCCCGGCACGGCCTCGGACACTTTGAGCATCACCGCATTGCCGGCGAGGAGGGCGGCAAGGACGTTGCCCAGAGCCAGCAACAGCGGGAAGTTGTAAGGAGTGAGGATGGACACGACGCCGTGGGGCACCCGCCGCACAACAGCCGTTCGCCCCGCGACGAGCGCGCAGGAGCGGGACGTGTCGTCTGCCAGCCACTCGGGGGCGCCCGCGACAATGTGGCGGCCGCCCGCAGCCGTGATGAGCAACTCATCCATCGCGCCATAGGCGGGCTTGCCGGTCGCCGCCGAAATGGCCGCCGCCACCGCTTCGCCACGCTCGACAAAGCCGTCGAGGAAGGCGGAAAGGGTGGCGGCCCGGTCCTCGACGGGGGTGTCTGCCCACGCCGTCTGGGCGGTGACCAGCGCCGCCCGGGCGGGAGGGACATCCGCGGGCGTCGACAGGGGGACGGTCGCGTACGTTTCCGACGTGGCGGGGTTGACGCACGCCATGGGGCCGGGGGGGGGGGCGGCGCCCGTGGCGGTCACGCCGTCGCCTGGCATGGCGGCCACGGTTTGTGAGTGGGACGTGCTGAGATTGGTGGGTCAGAGGCGGGAACGAGCAGCGGGCTACGCAAGCGCACGAGAGGCCCACAGTCTGTGAAGGATACCAAGAATGAGACAGGAAGCGCCGCGCGCTTGGGCACGACCAACGCTCTACGTGCCGTCGGGCCGTGCCCCTCTTGTACTCGCCGAATGCGGCGCCTGCCTAGCAGCCACATGAGACCGGCTCAACACCCGACTGGAGGCGCAGCACCCGCCCATTCCCCCGCCACAGAGGTGGGCTCAAAAGCCCCTCTAAAACCACCCCACGCAACACACGCCAACGACCCTCCCTCACGAGTGTTTGTTCCACTGGCTATGGCACGTCACCACGGCTCACTCACTCTGGCCCCGCCCAGGTATCGCAGCCGCCCGTCCTTGTCCAGCACCCCCACCAGCGACAAGTCACCCGGCCGGCCCTTACAGCGCCGTCGTGGCACCGCAAAGCTATGGTGGCCGCCGCTCAGCGAGCACAGACGAGCAAACGAGGCGTGCCGACTCGGCCGCTATGGCGGTAGCGGCTCAAGGGGAATAGCATGGTTGGGGGCGACCCCCCAACCCCCCAAACCTGGGTCCCCGCCCGAGGCAGCGTCCGCCACAGCGTCACGGCGGGGTTTGGGGATCCACCCCGGCTGCGTTGGCGGGGGGGACACCCTGTTGCCGCGGCGCCACGGCAGGCGGATCGTAATTTGTGGGTGGCGGCGCCCAAGAGGGAGGCAGCGATATCACATATCGTGACTCACATGATGTAGGGAAGGCGCTGGGTGCTGGCGGCAGGTGGTGTGCCGTCCACGGCATCACCCAAGCGTGCCACACATCCACCCCGCCGCACGGTCGTCGGGCCGGAGCGCACAACTGACAGCGGCCGCGACGGGTTGCCGGCGGTGGGGGCGGGTACTAGCCAGGTCACGAAAATGCTCACGGGTGGCAGGTCTGCCACGTCGGCGACGGAGGATCAATGCGGGCTCGGCCTCTTGTCTAGCATGGCTGGCAAGCAATCTGCGCGAAGGTGCGGCACCGAGAGCCTTGCATAGCATCAAGGATATGGCAGCCACCGCGTCCATCTTATGTCAGGTAAGCGTGACATCCGTGTAAGTACGACCATTTGCATGAAGGGATTCTACGCACGCCCTGTATGTCCACACGCCATCTCGCCGCTCGCCCGCACCCGCCGCACCCTTTTCACGGCCCGCATGGCGCCCGCCCGCCGGCGCCCCCCTCGCTCAGGTCTCCTCGGGTTCCCCTTCATGGCCTTCACCATTCGCCCCATGGGGGCTGCTGATATCCCGGCCGCTTTTTCCGTCGCCAAAGCCGCCACCCACGTCACCGCCGCGGCCGACTACAGCGCCTGGCAGTGCGAGCGGTGGCTCGACGACTACTCGCCTGGGCCGCTTGCCGCCGCCCTGTCCGCCGCCGCCACCTCACCGACTGCGATTGCGCCGTTGGTCCCCGTCGTTGAACCCGGTCAACCGACGGGCGACGGGCGTTCGGGCGACGGTGGCGACGGCGGCGGCGGCGACGGCGGTGACGGCGACGACGGCAGGGGGGTGGTGGTGGCCATGGCGCCAACGGCAATGGCGGCGGCAGGGGAGACGGCAGCGTCGTGGCGGGGGTGGTCCAAGTCGCTCTGCGGTCGCCGACCACGGCGGCGGTTTTTGGCCTCTTTGCGCACCCCGCCCACGGGCGGCGCGGGTACGGCAGCCGCCTGCTGGCGGCCGCAGAGGGGCGTGACGCCTCCTGGGGGGCTTCCCGCGTGCGCTTGTGTGCGTCAACGACGGCGCTGTCGCTCTACCGCAAGCGGGGGTACGTCGTCGACGCTGAGGCGCGGCCGGGGCCGCCCGAGCTCGGCGCGGAGGTGCCACTGCAGCGGCGGCTCTGAGGGGGTGCGGGGGGTCGGGCGCACACCCGGTGGGGCTGGCGTGAGCGGAACAGGCCCGCGGGGCGGGGTGGCTGCGGGCGGGCGCGCGGCGTGGAGGGGGTGGGCATGGCACACAAAGCCAAGTAGATTTCATGTTGTGGATGCTGCTGGCCGCCGAGCCCTCCTCATGTCGACTGCGTTGACGCGAGCTACAGGGCAGACAGAGTACTCTTTCCAGGGCAGACGCTCCCAGGCCAAGCGTTTGGTTTGGTGCGAGGGCCCGTGTGTCGCGGAGGCTTCATGGTGCCACCCCCCTGTCGAGAGATACGCAGAGATCAACTGCTCATCGTTGTTTTGCTCACGATTAAGTCCACCGCTCGCTAACCGCCTTGCTGACGTGGTCGCGCACCAACTCGGGTCGTCCTTGTCACAGCACCCCCACCTCGCCTGTCCACCGTCTGCAGCTGCGACGGTAACACACCACCGCCTGCGCTCCCTCTCCCT
>Ga0114957_1001859_pt1 | contig 21557 bp, 20 predicted proteins | sample BantaG_FD_87175 | JGI IMG/M metagenome (GOLD analysis project Ga0114957, IMG submission 87175) | Marine algal microbial communities from Bantry Bay, Ireland - BantryBay_4 metaG | ecosystem: Host-associated > Algae > Red algae > Unclassified | place: Bantry Bay, Ireland | collected 2014-11-21 | reverse complement strand
ATCATTGTACTAGATGAAAGAAAGGAATCTGGAAAAATAGTAGAAGCAGAATACCAAAAAGGTTTAAACATACTGATCGGAAGTAAAGACGCTATGAACAAACGTGCCCTAGATGCTAGACTTGCTCAAATGGATAACGCACCGGGACAGCCAGCAGAAATCAAAAAAGCTAAAGGTGATGGTATCTACAATCTAAGTGCAAAACGATTAAAGAAAAAATTAGAAGCTGGAAAAATTTCTCAATCTCAGTATGATGATAAATTTGAGAAACTTAATAAAAGATACGGTAAGAGTGTAAAATAAATTCTACCCGATTACTGATAAAAAAAATAAGCCCATCGCCTTCGCGATTGGGCTTTTTTATGTTTTTTAGGGTTAGATAAACTAAACACAAATTTTTATCCGATCAGACTCTAACAAAGATCTGATCGTCTTTTTACACATAAGGGATTTACGGAGGGGATCGTAAACATTGTTCTAAATGATGGTGCTAAAAGAAGCTATATCATTCTCTACATATAAGACAACTAGGAGACAGTAGTTCCACTATGTAAAGCTTTACATTTTTTTTACTAGATGTGTATTTAGCTGTAAATGTTTTACTTAGGGCTGAAATAATATGTACATTATTTTACAAGTGATTACTGTAATCAATCAATAGAAAAAAATAGAATTACAGAAAACATCTTTTACTAAAAATCCTGATTGTCTTCTAGAGCATCTTGCTCAAATTCTCCGCTAAAAACATACTCATCTCTAACAAAATTACACCAGTAGCATTTTTCCTCTTCGCATAGTGTTCCAAAATTATGATCATTGATGTTTTTCCAGGTCTCTTCTATCTGCTCTCCTACTAATTCTATTTCAGCCGGACTTACTACGATTTTTGCTTTGATAAATTCCGAGGTATTCCTTTTAGGTTCTACAAAATCGATTTCTCCGGAAACCATATTCCAGTCATGCTTTTTATCGCTATTTAATAATATTTTATAAAAAACAATCTGTCTCCAATAGTCTCCTCCTATTAGATTATCCACAGTAGGCTTTTTTAACTTAGCCTTAGTGTCTGATTTAAACCCATTACCCGTTTTATAATCTACGACATTTACATAGTCCTTAAAAACCTCTACATTATCTAGTACCCCTTTTAACGGAACCCCTTTCCATTCTGCATGTTCTATTTTCTCTTCTAAGAAATAGTGATTTTCATGTTTCTTATCTAACAAATATGTCTCGTGATAAGCTGTCAATATCTGCTTCCCGTAAGCACTCAAATCTTTAAACTCTTTATCTGTAAAATGAGATTTGAAATAATTCATGCCACTCATAAAATGAGTGATAAATGACTCTAAAGAATACGGTTGTTTATCTTCTATATCTTGATAGTAATCCTGAAACGCCTGATGCATAGCACTCCCAAAACCCATATACTTATTACGTGCCGTAGGCACTCTAAGTATCGTCTCGAAGTAAAACGTCATCGGGCATTTTAAATATTTACTGAGATTAGTAACACTTAATTTAAATCGCTTTAAGGACTCATCGATTAAGTCATGGTCTATTAATTTTACTTCTTTATGTTGTAATAACATTGTGAGATGTTGGAAGTCATTTACCACGGTTTCATCTACATCCATGATTTGTTCTTCTGCTCTTTCTACACTTTTTATCTCGTTGACAAACTGACTTTCGCTAAGATCTCTATCATTTTCGGTTTTGACCGAATAAGAAATTTCTAATACTGACTTTGCTCTTGTCATGGCTACAAAAAACAATCTTCTTTCGTCTTCTTGATTTACATCTACATCACCATTTATAGAAGACGGATAGGTATAGTTAAAGCGGTTTCCTTTATTAGTATCCCACTTATTTTTTGTGCAACCCATCAAGAATACTTTTTCAAATTCTAAACCTTTAGATGAGTGAGCAGTCATAAAATGAATTCCTTGTTTAGAATTTACCACTCTATTAATTTCCAAAGGCAATTCTGCCTCTGACATTTTAGTAATGTTATTTAGGAATTCTTTAAGCTTAATATCTGGTTTTTTCTTACTATCATTTTTAATGATATCAAATAAGGTACTTACCACCTGGAGCAACCATGTTTTGTCTGGACTATTTAAAACTGTTTGTAAAATATGACCTTCGTTGATGACGGCTTCATAGAGACTTTGGAGGGTTAGATTTGCAATGTCTGCAACCCACTTACTGAGCAAATCATTTAGAGCTAAAATTTGATTTAATGATTTTACCTCTATTTTATTTAGCAAATCCTTATCACCAATGATATCTCGCCAGTTCTTATTCTCTTCATTTTTATTAGACTTTTTATAGATGGCTATTTTAGCGATATCCCGAGCATCGATCTCAAAAAAGTGATAGTGCATCAGTTCGAATAATCGTACTTCCTCACTATTAGGTTTATCATACTCTGACTGTAAATAATAGAGGATGTTCAATGTATTTTTTACTAGTGGTAATTTTAGAATATCTACTTTCTTTTTGATATTTAGGGGAATATTTTTTTTCTCTAAAACTTCCACCATCTTAGCTACCTGAGCATGATTTCTATATAGCACAGCCACCTCATTTAAATCCTCGCCTGCACTATACATTTTAGATAACTTATCTACTATATCAGCTTGCTCATGTATGACATTATTATACTGTTTAATAAGAGGTTTTATCTTCAGTGCCTTTCTATCTCCAGCGGCTATTAAATTTTTCTTGGCAAATTCATCATCATCATTAATAATCCTTTCGGTATTTATATCAATGAGATCTGACGCTGCATCGAGGATCAACTGGCTCGATCGATAATTGTTTTCTAATAGAACGGAAACTGGTTTGTACTTTGATTTGAATTTTTTTATGTTATTTAGATTTGCTCCTTGGAACTTATAAATGGCCTGATCGTCATCGCCGACTACAAATGCATTAGGCTCCAAGTCCATAAAATTTATCAGCTGATAGAGCAATTCGTTTTGAGCTCCATTAGTATCCTGATATTCATCTACTAAAAAGTAATGATAACGCTCCTGGTATTTAGATAGAATATCATCGTTTTCTTGAAAAGCTTTAACAACCCATAGAATCATATCTGCATAATCATAACGACCCATTCTGGCCAAAATATCAACATATAAAGAATATAGATCAGCAGCTGCCTGGAGCTCAGCCATTTTATCTTTTAGTTCTTTCCAAGGCTTAGGTTTTTTATCCCCTTTTACAAATTCCTTATATTTTCTTCTATAATAAAATTTAGGATCCTTATCTTCTTCCTCAGCATCTTCTAGGTCTTGATAATACGTTTTAATTGCTATCGCAATCTTATCAGAATCCAGATTTTCTCTTTTCATCAATTGGAATAAATTCCCTAATCGCTTTGCCTCATAACGAGGATCTCCTTTTAATCTTTTTAGAATATGATCACTCGCTAGGCCATCTAATATCTCATCATATACATCTATACTTTCTAGATCACTCAACTGATCAAGTTTTCGATAATTACCAAAGAATCCCAAATTCTCCTGAATCACCTGATTACAAAATCCATGGAAGGTGTATATATGCACTTTATGTCCCTCTGGACCAATAATCTCTACAAGTCTCCTACGCATGGCGACAGAAGCTGCCTCTGTAAACGTTAAGCAAAGAATATTATGGGCACTTACATCTTGCTGTTTTAGAATCTTACCGATCCGCACTGCCAATATCTGGGTCTTGCCAGTTCCTGGACCTGCGATTACCATTACCGGACCTTCGATCTGATCTACGGCCTGCTTCTGTTCTTTGTTTAAGAAATTATAAGATGCTTCGAAAACCTTGTTAAATTTTTCTTTAATTCGCTGACTAGTGAGACTCATATTTAAGGTGGTATTAAGTACGAATGTTGTATTTACAACTAAAGATAACTATAGTCTTATAGTGACAAATAGATTATCTACTTAAAAAAAATATGCTGTAAATATTACTTTTATTATCACTCTTTTAAATCAGGTTTAAATATAAGGCTTACGCCAATGTAGTTCTCGAAATATTATTAATGCTTCGCTAAGACTGGATTTACAAAGTTTTAAAATCTCAAAAAACAAAATTCCAAATTCTATAAAAAATAAAAGTGAATGTTCCTATGCTAATATTTTTTGGGTGAAAAATTTAAGCATTTCTACGAGTTGCTCATTTTGCTTCTTACCACTTTTTAAACTAGATAATCGTGGAAGGTGCTCGGCAAAATAAATCTGATTATTAGCCATTTCAAAAAGGTTACTGGCTAAGCTTTGGCAGTAAATAAAGCTAGGATTGATCTCTGTTATAATCGTTGACACTTGTTTTACTAAAGTCTTATAGGATAAAAAATGTCCGGCTTTATTTTCGTCATCGATATCTATAATATGATATGCTTTACCTCCTTCTTTTATAACTACCTGATGTAAAATATTTTCATTTATATATTTATTCATCGGATTCTCCGAGGTCGCATATACTAGATTCTCAATAGCTATATTTAGTTTACGAATCGGATCGTTAATATTTCTGGTATTGATATTAATCAAATAATTTACCCACTCCCAGTACCAAGAAGTTAAAAAAAGAAGAAGAAAATGTTTGTTCTCAAAATAGCGATAAATCGATTTCTCAGTCGAACTGATTTTAATAGCGAGTTTCTTAAAGGTAAAAGACTCAAAACCGATTTCATGAATCAATAAAATACTGTGTTCTATTATTTTGCGACCGAGATCTGTCTCTTGCGGATCACGATTATAAAGACTACTATTTAAATCAAATTTTATGTCCATGGTGAAAGATAAAATGACTACAAGCGATTAAGATATGACTAGACAATTACATTGTGTATTAAATCTGTATCACAATACTTAACGTTAAGATAACAATCTTTTTAGATAGTAAAGCTATCATTAATGAACTTTATCCTGTATATTACGTTTTTGCTATTATTATGATCAGAGTTATACTATCATCTATCTTTTTTGTAAGCATACTATCTAGCGATGTAATCCTAGGGGTAATGTTTTATGATGATTATAATATAACCATATCAGATACCCCTATGGAAGGAGAATCCGAGAAGGAAGGACAAGAAGACACTAAGGAAGTATCTAAAATCAACGTGAATTCACTTTTTGATCTTTACGAAGCAAGCGATCGAAAATTACAGTCTAATACCCATTTTTATTTCCAGCTCTCAGAACCACACTTAGAGCATTTTTCTCCCCCTCCGGAATACAGTTAAGTTTTTATTTTTTTCTAAGTATCTGTATAAACGGTCTTATATTTTATAATCAACTTAATTTATTAATATGAATGCGAATAAAAACAACTCATTTATGAGTAGTTTAAAAAATGATTTACCTGCAAGTTTAGTAGTCTTTTTTGTTGCCTTACCATTATGTTTAGGTATTGCATTAGCCAGTGGAGCTCCTCTTTTTTCTGGTCTAATAGCCGGAATAGTAGGAGGTGTAATAGTAGGTGCCTTAAGTGGATCTAAGATAGGAGTTAGTGGACCAGCAGCTGGACTGGCTGCCATTGTTTTAACTGCTATAGGTTCCTTAGGAGGTTTCGAAAATTTCTTATTGGCCGTTGTTTTAGGCGGAGTCATTCAAATCGTTTTTGGAATTTTAAAAGCCGGAGTCATTGGATATTATTTTCCTTCTTCTGTCATTAAAGGAATGTTAACTGGAATAGGTATAATTATCATTCTTAAACAAATCCCACACTTCTTTGGATACGATTCTGATCCTGAAGGGGATTTTGCATTTTTCCAAGTAGATGGTGGAAATACGTTCTCAGGAATATTAGATACATTTAGTAATATCAGTTTAGGGTCTACCATTGTGGGGCTAATAGCTATGGCTATTTTATTATTGTGGAGTAATGTTTTATCTAAGAAAGGAAAGTTCTTTCAGTTAGTCCAAGGGCCTTTGGTAGCGGTTGTCTTGGGTATTGTTTACTACATTATGACTTCTTCTAATTCAAAATTTGGGATTAGTGCTGAACATTTAGTAAGTGTTCCTGTTCCAGATAATTTTGATTCTTTTGTTGGTCAATTTAGTTTTCCAAATTTTGGAGAAATCACTAATCCAGCAATATGGGTAGTTGCTTTTACTATTGCGTTAGTCGCAAGTCTTGAAACATTACTTTGTGTAGAAGCAACTGATAAATTAGATCCGCATAAAAATGTAACGCCTACAAATAGAGAATTACTCGCACAAGGAACTGGAAATATTATTTCGGGTATGATCGGTGGATTACCTATTACCCAGGTGATTGTTAGAAGTTCTGCAAATATTCAATCTGGTGGACGAACAAAAATGTCTGCAATAATTCATGGTTTCCTTCTATTGATTACTGTGGTATTGATTCCGACCTTATTGAATAAAATTCCATTATCCGTCTTAGCAGCAGTACTTTTTATCGTCGGTTGGAAATTAGCTAAACCAGCTTTATTTAAGAAGATGTTTAATTTAGGTTGGATGCAATTTATTCCTTTTATGGTTACTGTTATAGGAATTGTTTTTATCGATTTATTATACGGGATAGGATTAGGTTTAGCAGTTGGAATTGTTGTGATTCTAATAAAGAGTTATCAGAACTCTCACTTTTTGCATAAGGTAGAGGGAGAAAGTGGAAGTGGAAAAATGAAAATGACTTTAGCAGAAGAAGTAACATTTTTTAATAAAGGAGCGATCTTAAATGAGTTAGATAGTCTTCCTGAAAATTCTTACTTAGAATTGGATGTTAGAAAGACCCGATTTTTAGATAATGATATTATTGAGATACTAGATGATTTCGCCTTTAAGGCAAAAGAAAGGAATATTGATATTAAGTTAATTTCTGAAAGAGGAGTAATAGAAAACCCTCCTAGTTATATCGAATTTTTTAAGCTCGATATAACACAACCATTTACATCATAATATTAATTGTATTATAAGATTTAATAAAGAACTTGATTCTTTCACGCAAAAAAATGAAAAAATGAAAAAAAATAAATTTAAATTACTAGAAATATTAAAACCAATATTAAATTTAAAAATAACTTTTAACGAAAATATTCAATCTAAGCAATCTGCAAAAAATAATATTCGTCCTAACCATCAGCCCAGTTGGATGTATAGAAATGATTAAGAATCTCGAAAACAAGATTGTAAAACAAAATAAGTTTTATAAATATCAGTCTCTGAAAGACACTATTAAATCATAATTTTTAAAATATCAAAAAATGAACTTATTAGACTTAAATACAAATACGCAAACTAAAGAGACACAGGCTGATATTTCTCCTGTTACTGCTATAGAACTATTACAGGAAGGAAACACCAGATTTGTAGAAAACAAACAAGCTGGACGGAGTTTACTAAAACAAGTAGAGGATACTAGCAAAGGTCAGTTTCCATTTGCTACAGTACTGAGCTGTATAGATTCTAGAGTGTCTTCAGAACTAATTTTTGATCAAGGAATAGGAGATATTTTTAGTATCCGTATCGCTGGAAACTTTGTAAATGAAGACATACTGGGAAGTATGGAATTTGCTTGTAAACTTGCTGGTACTAAAGTGATCCTTGTACTCGGACATACGAGCTGTGGAGCAGTAAAAGGAGCATGTGATGATGCAAAGCTAGGAAACCTTACGGCTATGCTTAGTAAAATAAAGCCAGCAGTGGAGGGGACTTCTTCCCCAGAAGATGCTGCATTACGAAATTCCAAAAACTTAGATTTTGTAAATAATGTAGCTGCTAAAAATGTGAAGCTCACTATTTCTAGAATTATAGAAGAGAGTCCTGTACTTGCAGAGATGCAAAAGGAAGGAGATATTTCTATAGTAGGAGGAATGTATGATATACAAACAGGAAAAGTAACTTTTTATAGTTAGACAAAGTATAATACTCAGCACACTATAGAACAATAAGTTTGAGTAGATTATTTTAGTGTAATTCACTAAAGACAGTAGTGCATTTATGTACTGCTGTTTTTTTTTGTTCTGTAGACACTGTGACCAAAATGATAGCACGTCTTATAATCACCACAAGGAATTTATACAAACCATCAGCCCTTTAAAATTCCAACAATATATTCTAAATCAAAATGATATAATTCCAAATAGCTTTAAAATAATCAGAAACACGATAACCACTAAAAAACGATATGCCCACAAATCTGCATGTTTAGATTTAGAAGCAAATTCCGCCGTAAGATAACCACCGATGGCTTGCCCGATCGCGAGGATACCACCTATCTCCCAGTCCACTAATCCCTTATAATGAAAATACCAAATGATAATTAAGGTATAAATACATACAGAAAATGCCTTTACAACATTACTATCCATAATACTATACTTAGCCACCAAGACCATAATGGCTAGGAAAAATACACCCATTCCCATCTGTATAAATCCCCCATAGAAGCCTAGAGCTAAAAATATAGGAACTGCTAAAAATGGATGTAGGTTTTTTTCTAACTGGGTTTTTATCAGCCAGCGCTTAGGCTTTACTAAAATGACTAAAAAGATCAAAATCATGAGATACTTAAAGACTTCCTTAAAAGCATCATTAGAAATAATCGTAGCCACATAAACACCAGCAAAAGCTCCCACAGTGATCAGGGCAATAAAAAACTTACTCTTTAAAACGATATCAAACTTTCCATTTTTATAAAAGGAGGCTGTGGAAGTCATACCTTGAGCTATTACGCCTACCCTATTTGTACCATTAGCCACATTGGGCGGAAGCCCCATGACCTCAGTCAGTATACTGAGTGTAATTGCAGATCCCGAACCAACTAACGTATTTATTCCTCCTGCTAAAAAACCTCCTATAATCGCTATTATAATCTGCGAAAATTCTAAATCCATTATGGAAAGATAGTAGATTAAATCTTTAGTATATAAGATTTATATCTGAAGTTAAATTTACTTTTACGACTACTAAACATCATGGAATGGAATTAAATTATCTTGCTTTTTTCTTGATCTCTTTTATCCCACTCGCAATAGGATACCTATGGTATAATCCTAAGTCTATAATTTTAAAAAAATTATCACAGCCCACTGTAGTAAAAAGCTACTCAGTAAAATCGATAATTATTCTATTTATACTGAGTGTAGCTATCGTCTATGGATATATGAATCTCACTATACATCAACTGGGATTTTATGATTTATTCTTTACGGATATCATGTTAGGAAAGATCGAATCCCAAATTATCGTAGATGACTTTCTAGCTACCTATGGGGAAAAGCATAGGCATTTTGGGCATGGTATTCTGCATGGTTTTATAAATGCATTTTTATTTGCTGCTCCTATATTAGGTGGCATTACTATAATAGAAAATAAAGATCGTAACTATTTTATGTATCACTTTCTATACTGGTTACTAGTCAGTATCGTGATAGGTGGATGTATCTCTAGCTTTGTTTAAAATTATAATACTGTAATTTCCTGACATAACTCCACTAGGACACCACCTGCAGTCTTAGGATGTACAAAACAAACGAGTTTATTATCTGCTCCTTTTTTAGGCTCATCGCTAAGTAATGTAAATCCTTCTGCTTTTAATCTTGCCATCTCCTCTTTAATATCTGAAACATCAAAGGCAATATGATGAATCCCCTCTCCCCTTTTCTCGATAAATTTAGAAATAGCATCTCCTCCTTGTCCAGCTACGAGTTCTATTTTATTAGGCCCGACTCTAAAAAAGGAAGTGATTACATTTTCTGATTCTACAGCTTCTTGTTTATATGCTTTAGTTCCTAATAGTTTTTCATATAAGTTATTGGCGTCATTCATATTTTTAACGGCTATACCTATGTGCTCTATTTTTCTCATCTCAGTAAATTTTAGGTAAAAGTAAAAAAAAAGGTCCTGCCAAAAAATGACAGGACCTCGATTAACTTTTAAGTTATGTGAATAGATTATCTTTTTACAGCATCTCTAATTTCAGCAAGCAACTCTTGGTCAGCAGTCGGTCCAGGAACTGGTGCAGAACCCATAAACTTGATCTTAGATTTTCCAAGCATAAATAATACAAATCCTACGATCAATAAATTGATAATAGTATTAAACCATGCTCCATATTTTATTGCATTTACATTTCCTTCTGCATCAGTAGAAAGTACGTGCATTTTCTCTGAGAAGTCTCCTCCTCCACTAAATTCACCTACAACTGGCATAATGATATCATTTACAAACCCATTTACTACTAGTCCTACTGCACCTGCTAGAATTACAGCAATTGCGAAGTCTATTACGTTACCTGAGAATATAAACTCTTTAAATTCTTTCCACATTTTGTTTTCGTTTTTAATTGTTAAAAAATACTGTGTTGTCAGTTATTAAGACATGAAGATAGCCAAAAGATACACATATTTATATTATGTATATTAAAAAAGCCCCAATGTAAACATCGAGGCTTCAATAAATTAGGCGTTATAATGTGCTTAAGCGAGAAATTCCTCTCTGATTTTATTTAATGCTGACCCTGCTCTTACCCAGTCTATCTGAGCTAGATTATAGGTATGAGCCACTTTAAATTCGTCATTAGTCCCATCGTGATGATCTAGTTTTATGGTTAATGGCTGACCTGGAGCCATCTGATCAAAATCTACAATCGAGACGATATCATCCTGTCTCACTTTATCATAATCTGCTTTATCGATAAAAGTCAATGCGAGCATTCCCTGTTTTTTAAGGTTAGTCTCATGGATCCTAGCAAATGATTTTACGATCACTGCATTTACTCCTAGGAATCTCGGTTCCATGGCAGCATGTTCTCTAGAAGATCCTTCTCCCAGATTCTCTTCTCCAAAAACTACAGTTCCGATCCCTTTGGCTTGATAGGCTTTTGCCGAATCAGGAACAGGTACATAATCATTAGTGATATAATTTAAAACAGCGTTTGCTTTATCGTTAAAATAATTTATCGCACCAGTGTAACAGTTTTCAGAAATATTCTGTAGGTGTCCTCTATACGTTAACCATGGACCAGCCATAGAGATGTGATCCGTAGTACATTTTCCTTTTACTTTGATTAATATTCTCATATCTGTCATATCACTCTGAGTGATAGGTGTAAAAGGAGTCAGCAATTGGAGTCTATCAGACTTAGGATCTACCTTAACTTCTATCCCACTTCCATCCTCAGCTGGCGGATTAAAACCTCTGTCCTCCACTGCAAAACCATTAGGTGGTAATTCGAAACCTGTAGGTTCGTCAAATTTCACTTCTTCTCCTTTATCATTAGTCAAAGTATCCGTTTCTGGATTAAAATCAAGTCTTCCTGATATCGCTATAGCAGCTACCATTTCTGGTGACGCTACAAAGGCATGGGTATTAGGATTTCCATCTGCACGCTTAGAAAAATTTCTATTGAATGAGTGGATGATACTATTTTTAGGAGCATTCATCGGGTCATTATATCTTGCCCACTGACCTATACAAGGTCCACATGCGTTAGTAAAAATAGTCGCATTTAAATCTTCAAATATTTTGAGTACTCCATCTCGCTCCGTCGTAAATCTTATCTGCTCACTACCTGGATTAATCCCAAATTCTGCTTTAGTTTTTAAGCCTTTATCTACGGCCTGTTTTGCAATGGAAGCAGCTCTAGTTAAATCTTCATAAGAAGAATTTGTACAAGATCCGATCAGTCCCCATTCTATATCTAACGGCCATCCATTAGAGGTCGCTTTATCTGTCATCTCCTTACCCGCATGGGTAGAAAGATCTGGCGTAAACGGTCCGTTTATTAATGGCTTTAGCGTAGATAAATCTATTTCTATAACTTGATCAAAATATTTTTCTGGCTCCGCATAACATTCGGCGTCAGCCGTCAGGTGCTCTCTTACTTCATTAGCCGCATCCGCGATATCCGCTCTATCTGTGGCTCTTAAAAATCGATCCATACTATCATCATATGCAAACGTAGAAGTCGTCGCTCCGATCTCTGCTCCCATATTACAGATAGTTCCTTTTCCTGTACAGCTCATACTAATCGCACCATCTCCAAAATATTCTACTATCGCTCCAGTTCCTCCTTTTACTGTAAGTATATCTGCTACTTTAAGAATGACATCTTTAGGGGATGTCCATCCTGATAATTTTCCTGTAAGCTTTACGCCAATGAGTTTAGGGTTTTTTAATTCCCACGGCATCCCTGCCATTACATCTACAGCATCTGCTCCTCCTACTCCTATCGCTACCATCCCTAGTCCTCCTGCATTTACAGTATGACTATCCGTTCCGATCATCATCCCACCTGGAAAGGCATAGTTTTCTAAAACTACCTGATGGATAATCCCAGCTCCTGGCTTCCAGAATCCGATTCCATATTTATCAGATACCGACTCTAAAAAAATAAAAACTTCGTTACTCGTATTTATGGCATTTTGTAAATCTGCATCTGCTCCGATCTTTGCCTGAATCAGGTGATCACAATGAACGGTAGAAGGTACAGCTACTTTATCTTTACCTGCCATCATAAACTGCAATAATGCCATCTGTGCCGTAGCATCTTGCATGGCCACTCTATCAGGAGCATAGAATACATAATCTTTTCCTCTTCCATAATTCTTCATCTCAGAATCTGGATGCAAGTGAGAGTATAAAATCTTTTCTGCTAGAGTCAAGGGACGACCCAAGGTTTCTTTTATTTTCTTAATTCTCTCTGGTAAAGCTTCGTAATGAGCTTTTATCATTTCAATATCAAACGCCATATAAACAATTTAAAAGGTTAACACTATATTATAGGGACCGTAAAAATACAACAACTGGGACGGGTTTGAGTTGATTATTATCCACTTAAAGTCTGTAAAATGGTAAATTTTATAAATAATTTAAAAAAATGGCCTTCTGTTGTAATGTTTTGATGAGTATATATACTCATACTGATGAATGCATATAATTAGAGGAATAAAAAAACTACTGATGGATTATCAAGATTATAGAAATTTTATACTATCCGACTGATTAGTAAACTAATTAACCACTAAAAACGATATCAATATTACTTAATAAGTGAGTCTCTACAAAACGATTTTATGCTGGAAGTTCGGCAGAACGAGGCGAACGCACATAAGGTCATAGGACTCTATGTGGATACGGAAGATGATAAGAGTGATTTATACCAAGAGGTTCTACTACAAGCCTAGAAATCTTTTCCAAACTTTAGGAAAGAATCCAAATTTAGTACTTGGTTATATAAGGTAGCATTAAACACTGTTTTTTTTATAACAAAAAAAGTAAGCGTAAGAGCACAATAGAAATCAACGAAAAAGATATCCCGGTAAGTTCTCCCAAAGAAGATTACGAAGTGCTTTACACGATCATAAAAGAATTAAACAAAATCGATCGGATGATTATGTTATTACATATGGATGGATATAAAAATAAAGAAATCGCAGAGATCATCGGGATCGATGCTAATCACTTTAATGTGAAAATCCATCGAATAAAAGGAAACGTCATTGCTTCATTCAAAAGAATCAACAATGGATAATGAAAATATAAATATCGAATTACAACAGGCTTGGAATAAAATGTCCAAGCAGAAATTTGAAAATAAACATTTAGAAAAAAAAGAAATTATGAATGCTATAAAAGCTAAGTCAAAATTTACCATCGTAGAACTCAAAAAAGGACTAAAAACAAAAATCAATTTTGCTGTATTGTTTATAGGTGTTTTTTTATGGTTTGCTATTAACGATAGAGCGGATCAAATGGCTTTCTGGTTTTATATTATTATGTCCATTGTGTATGCTCTCGGATCGATATTTTTATATAATCGATATAGAAAAATGGATGATAAATTAAAAACATCGAAATCTTTATTAAAAAATTTAAAAGCTAATAAGCTAGCCATAAGTTCTGCATTATTTATCGAGCGGATCTGGGGTCTCCTCGCTATAGTTTTTTTCATAGCATTTTATTTCTATAGATGGGCTCAGGAAGCCACTGAAGTAAATCATATAGTCACCAAAATTTCTATTTTTCTTGTAATTATATTGATTATAGGATTCCTAGCTGAAAAAGGAAATGAGATAAAATTTGGAAAAAAAATAAAGGAAATCGAAGAGAATATTATTCGGTTAGAAATGCTCAGCTAATCTAAAGCAGGAAATTTCAAGACGAGTCGCCTCTCATGCTTCAGTTCTTTTCTTGTTTGCTTTAGCTCGTCAGATTGATCAAAAAGAATATTATAAATATCTTTTCTGACTGTAGGACTCTGATAATAATAATTATGATTCCCAAAATCAAATCGATCTACATCATTAAATAAAGAACAATCGACTACTTTTATATTCTGGCAATCTTCTAAACATCTCTCGCTAATACCATCTAAACCGAGCCGAGTATCTCCTGATAGCTTAGATGAAAAAGATAAAATCAAGTCTTTATTATGTCGGTAAATCGTCACACTTTTAGACACATCTTCTATATCTGCTAGAGGCTGACCCTCAGCAAAGATATCCGTTTCTACATCTGGGGCTGCCATTATATGAATATCGATAATGGCATTTTTATAATTCTTTTTCAGCACATCAAAGACACCTACAAAAACACGATTACCCATAGAGTGCGTCATCAAATTTACCCGTGTATCTGGATTTATTTTTTTTGCTTCATTAATAATATCCGACATAAGTGCTCCATAATATTTACCTAAATCCACTGCTCTAAGAATCGTACGAGTGTAGACGTATCCTGCTGACCAGCTCAGGCTCATATAAGCTCCGATATCGCTATCAGGAAGATTAAGAATATGCTTCTGGATAGAGGTGTTATTTCTTTTTAGATAACTACTTTTATGTGCTCCAAATCCGTGAATATAAAAGAAGATATTTTGTTTATCTTCCGGAAGGGCATTATATTCTTTTATAAAATCATTTATAAAAGCCTGACGTGCGAGATCGTTAGTATCGTATGAGTCCTCATCTAAATTTATATCAATATCAAAAGAATCAGTATAACTAAGGTCACCATAATACAGATTATAGTCTGTGCTATCATTCCACTCTAGTTTTAAATAAGGATTATAAACCTGAGCCGAAAGTTGCAAACAAAAAATATTAACTATAATTATAAATACGCCACGCTTTATCATGGTATTAAAACGTATAGTAAGATGATTTTGTTTTTTATAACTGGGTTAGAGGTGGTATTTTATTTATGGTAAGATCGACTTTATATATTAGTACGAATTTGATACTCTTTGCTAATTCACAGAAAATTCGGAACCATATCTACGTCTATGGATTATCCATCTACACTTACAGCCTTAATGTTCAACTATTACTCCGAGGTTTTATCAAATAAATAAATACTACTGAAAAGAAAAGAAAAAATATCCAATCGTTAATACCATAGATTGAGTAAAATATTCCGGCCATTATATCTTCTGCATATACATCAGAAATATTATTATTCATTATCCAATTTGTCCAAGCTATGGCATAAATAAGTTTTTCGACAGCAAAGACTCCTACTAGCCATTTTAGATTATGATATTTTTTAAATATCGATATGTAGGCCAGTCCCCAAATAACAATCATCAATAACCCAAAATTAGACATGACCACTGGGTCAAATTTAGGAATAGTCGGATTAGTAAATAATCTTGATAAGATTAAAACTGTCATATTCATCAATCCGGCTATAACAAACCCTTTTGAAATCATTGTATCTTTTATTTTCATGACTAATATTTTAACTTCTTTAGTTGCTCATTCGGTTATAAAAAACAAATTACAATAATTTGCTTGACCAAATAGATAAAAAACTTCATGCTCCTGTTATAAAATTTATCGTCTCCTATAGTGGTATCGAAGTTCATTCCCAGGTATTATATATCTATAGTACTAGTATGCTATTCAATAGATATATCTATATTACAAATAACCCAACCCCAAATGACAAAACATTCTAAGCAATTCTTGGAGAATATTTTAAATAGTAGCTCCAACCCGATCTTCGTAAAAGACTCTAATCGCAAGTTCGTTTACGTTAACAAAGCATTTACAAGAATGACAGGTGTTAAAGAGCAGGACATCCTAGGTAAGGATGATTATGATTTTTTTCCTCCTGCCCAAGCAGATGTTTTTAAAGCTATCGATGAAGAAGTGCTGAAGACCGGGTTTGAGAATTTTAATGAAGAAGAATTACTAAATCCTGATGGAGTTACCTTGACATTGAATACAGGTAAAAGTCGCACTACAGATGAATCGGGAAATCAATATATAGTAGGAAATATTTATGATACTACAGAGAGGACTCAGCTTATAGAGAATCTAGAAATCAGTAATCAAATGTTAGAACGGTACGCATATTTGGTTTCTCATGATCTAAAATCTCCCGTAAAAACTATTCATCGTTTCTCTCAATTATTATCAAGATCTCTGGATGCTAAGCTGACTGCAACTGAGACTGAATATTTAGATTTTTTGAGTAATTCGAGTAAGCGATTATCCGAACTCGTTGAAAAGATTTTGGATTTTTCAAATTCGAATATGCAAGAATTGCATTTGGAGAAAGTGGATGCTAATGAAATATTAGCTGATGTACAATCTGATTTAAGAGCAATAGTAGAAGAAGGGAATTGCGTAATAGACATCAAAAGTTTACCTGACGAGTTAATTTGTGATAAACCGTTGCTTACCTCAGTATTTCAAAATTTAGTTAGTAATGCAATTAAGTTTAAAGCAAATGATAAAACTTGCGTAGTCCATATTTCTTGTGATCAAACTGATAATGCCTTTCTGTTTACAGTGACAGATAACGGTATCGGGATAGAAAAAGAACAGCAAGAAAAAATCTTCGAGATGTTTGCAAGATTAAATTCAAACCCAGATATTTCAGGATCTGGGATAGGACTGGCTTTGTCTAAAGTGATTGTAGAAAGACATGGTGGTAAAATCTGGGTAGAATCAGAATTAGGAAATGGATGTCAATTTAAATTTACAATTCCACGTGATGCGGAAATATCAATTCAAGGTTGATGTTTGTTAGATATTATGGACATTGCTTTTTATAATATCATTTTGTCATGTTTGTGAGATAACCATATTCTTAAAGATCTTCATTCGGCTTTAAGCCAATAAATTATCTGCAAAATTCATAAAATCATCTTCCGTAACGATACCGATCAGCTCATCATCTTTGACCACTGGGAGACAACCGATTTTTGATTTTTTCATCAGCTTTACAGCCTCACCGATACTCTGATGCTCTGATATAGTCACTGGCTTCTTAATCATGATCTCACCGACAGTCATGGTTTTTCCTTTCTTCTTTAACTTGACTAAAGTCCTCATGATATCTTTCTCTGTAATCAGCCCGACTAGACTACCCTTAGTATTTTCTACCGCAAGGAAACGTAAGTTTTTCCAGTCCATAAGTTTTGCAGCTAGAGAAACCAGGTCATCTTTCTGAGCCGTAAATAAATCGATCTCCATAAAATCTGAGACTTTTAGTTCCTTAGGATCGTAACCGCTAAAGTCTGATAACTTAGCCTCCTTCCATTTATGAACAGGAATATTTTGAGCTTGATTTTTTTGGATAGAGGCGGTAAGAATCGTCAGGGCCTCATCGACAGTAACTTGTTCTATAAGATTTGTAAAAGAACGTAATTGCCATCTGGCACCATTCATGTGTTTTTTTGCCCGCTGCTCGATGATACCCAGATATTTATTTATATCTCTTTTATGCACCTTATGTTTTTCTAATCCTTTTCTAGCTATAGGGATCAGTTCGTTAAGAATAAGATCACAGGCAGAAATCTTTTTAGAATTAAACCAGTTAAAGCTAGAGTCGATTCCGTAACGAGATGCTTTTAAAAAATTATCTTTTACATCTGCAAAAGAGAGCAGCTTAGTAATGTCTTTTGTCTTATCCGCCATGCCTTCCATCATCCCTACCCAGAAGCATGCATTTGCGATCTCATCCACTACAGATGGCCCTGCCGGGATTACTCTATTCTCTATTCTTAAATGTGGTTTTCCATTATCACTGATACCGTAACATGGTCTATTCCATCTGTACACCGTAGAGTTATGCACTTGTAATGATCTAAGGCTAGGCACTTTATTTTTCTTTATTTTCTTTGCGGAATCCTCCTTTATATCTGCACTGATAAGTACCCTAAATCGAGCTATATCTTCTTTATAAATATCTAAGACAGACTCCCTGATCCAATCGTTCCCAAAGTTTACTCTCGGACTACGCACCCGCATGTGATCATGGGTCGTACGTGTATCTATAGACTGCTGGAACATTGCGATCCGTGACTCATGCCATAACCTCCTCCCAAAAACCAAAGGAGAATTTGCAGAGATCGCCATAATGGGTGCTGCTAGTGCCTGTGATATGTTATACTTATGGACGAAATCATGTGGAGAGACCTGTAGGTGTACCTGAAAACTCGTATTACATGCTTCCATCAGAGGACTGTCGTGCTTTACACACAACTCATCTATCCCAGAAAGCTTAAGCTGATAATCATCTCCGATCAGCTGGCTATTTATGGATTCGATCAAAGCAGCATATCTTTTCATCGGAGTCAGATTAGATAAATCGAGATCATACTTTTTAAGCGTAGGAAGTATCCCCGTGAGTAAATAATCTACATCTAGCTTATCCAGTTTTTCTTGGATTATATTAAGCTTATCCATGTTTTCTTTCTCCATAGCCGAAAAACAATTTGTTTTTAGCTGGAGTGGAGTCATCGTAGTTTCTAGATTAAACTGAGCGATCTCTGTCTCCGCCCACGGGTGATCTTTTAGTAGTTCTAGAGCTTCCATGGCCTTAGATGCAGCTCGCTTATTATCCTTATGGACCAGCACCATTTCCTGCTCTGCTCCGATTCTAGTTATATCATCCTCAAACCATTTATTCTCTAACATGTACTCCATAGCATCCATGTCTTTAAGCAGATTTTTAACAAATTTGTTCATCTGCTTTTTATCATTGAGTTTAGAAACGCGTTGTTCTCCCATTTTTATTCTTCGTTTAAGATATCAATATACTAAACCTACAAAACATTAAACCTGCTAAAGACGTTTTTATATTAACTTCTATTAATTTTGATTTATGAAACGTGTAGGATTATTAATTATCGGTCTTATTTTTTTACTATTGAGTTGTGGTCAGGAAGAACCTGCTCTGTTTGAAATGAAAATCGAAACTATGCTAGATATTAATTCTGGCTTAAATACAATAGAGACTTTTTATTTCCCTATAAATAATGTCCGCACCTCTTTTGATGCTTACGCTGGATCGCTTACAGCAGATAATATAGGTAGTATCAGAGCGGGTAACTGTACGATAGAAGGAGGATTTAATCCTGTAAATTATAATTTTATAGAGGAGATTTACATCAATGCGATCGATCCATCTGACCCTACTAATTTTAAAGAAGTTTTTTATCTAGAATTTAATCCACTGGATGAGAATGACGAGCTTCGCCTTTTCGGGTCTTTAGCTAATCAAAAAGAGCTTTTTGTAAATGATCTCGTAAACTTAGAAGTCAGAATCAGGTTTAGGGTCCCTTCACCAGGAGTATCAGAAAATCGGATCTCATTTAGTCTTTTTGCCTTTGCGGAATAGTAAAACGTATATCTTATTATTACTGGCAGCTTCTCAGTTTTTTCATATAATCGACTCGATGATTATTATGCCACTGGGTGATATTTTTATTACGGAATTTAATATCTCAGCGGCTCAGTTTTCCATACTCGTATCTGCTTATTCTTTTGCAGCATTTTTTTCTAGTTTGATCGGCGTATTTTATCTTGATATTTTTGATCGTAAAAAAGCACTATTGTTTATATACCTGGGTTTTGGAGTGGGGACGTTTTTGTGCTCCTTTGCAGAATCGTATGAGTGGCTCCTCGGCTTACGTATAGGGACTGGACTTTTTGGGGGCATGATCAGTGCGATGGTTCTATCCATCGTCAGTGATCTATACTTATTTAAAGAAAGAGGAAAAGCGATGGGTACCCTAATGGGTGCTTTTTCTGTAGCCTCTGCTCTGGGTGTTCCTTTTGCACTTTATCTAGCCGCACAAGGTGACTGGCATACGCCGTTTTTTGTTTTGGGTATTTCCTGTCTCGTGGTTTGTGCAGTGGTTTTATTTACATTGCCTAGTATGACCGAGCATCTAAAAACAATAGATTCAGATCGGTCTTTTACACAAACCTTATCTGCGATCACCTCGGATAATAATCAGATAAATGCTTTAGTGGCAGGTTTCTTTTTAGTGCTGGCGCACTTTATGATCATCCCTTTTATATCACCCTATCTTATAAAAAATGTAGGCTTTTCTCAGATGGAAATTACTTATCAGTTCTTTTTTGGAGGATTAGCAACTGTGATCAGCTCTCCGCTCATAGGTAGAGCCGTGGATAAATATGGCGTGATGAAAGTGCTGATCATTACTATGTTTTTATCTTTTATACCGACGCTGATTATTACTAATTTAACTGTAGTCCCTGTTACTATCGGTGTGATGTATACGACGATGTTTTTTATTTTTGCGACAGGACGTATGATCGCTCCTAACACTTTAATAACTGCTGCTGCATCACAGTCTAATAGAGGTAGTTTTATGAGTTTTAAATCTGCTCTTCAGCAACTAGCTGTTGCTCTTTCTGCATTGATCAGTGGACAGATTGTTTTTATAAATAAGGAAACCGATCTTTACGAAAACTATAATATCGTAGGTTACCTAGCCATAATCTTAGGCGTGATTACATTATTTCTAGTTAATAGACTTAAGGTCGCTAAGGGGAATTAATAAAGCCATGTTAATATGATACACTTAATAGTCGGAAATACAGGAGCTGGAAAAACGACTTATGCCCATAAGCTGAAGTCAGAAAACAAAGGTGTCATTTTTTCTGTGGATAAATGGAACAAGACATTATTCCTTCCAGATAAAAAGGCAAGTGATGGTCTTGCTTGGTTCCTCGAACGTATCGATCGCGAGGAGGAAATTATTATGGATTTAGTATCGCAGTTAGAAAATGCAGGTGTCGATAGTATTCTAGATTTAGGCTTTTCTAAAAAAGAGCATCGTCAGAAGTTTGTGGCTTTCGCCAATGAGAATAATCTCAAAATAAAATTACACTTTCTAGATGTCGATAGTGATACTCGTCTAGACAGAGTCATGAAAAGAAATCAAGAGCAAGGAGCTACTTATGAATTTGAAGTTTCTAAAGAAAACTTTGATTTTATGGAGCAGTGGTTTGAGATTCCCGATGAAAAAGAAATGATGGGTGGTGCAGTGGTTAGGCAATAGGTAAATAATTAATTAGAAAAAACCTTGAATAAATTTTTAGCTTAAATAGATAAAGTATTTTTTAAGTTTATTTTTTCTTACTTTTTTATTTTCTCCTCATATAATAGATTAGATACCAATTCTTTGCAGGTATTAACCCCTAAAACGGAAGTACATAAACACCTAGGATATGGCACTTGGATTACACCGACTCGAGGATATCGTAAGGCAGATAGTTATAAAGGATATCAGACCCTAAATAAAAACCTCCT